>Ga0207814_100025_pt1 | contig 269761 bp, 238 predicted proteins | sample TtaePargueraPR_7_FD_187755 | JGI IMG/M metagenome (GOLD analysis project Ga0207814, IMG submission 187755) | Aerobic enrichment media microbial communities from Bioluminiscent Bay, La Parguera, Puerto Rico - Tt and P1 (2) (SPAdes) | ecosystem: Environmental > Aquatic > Marine > Unclassified ...
GCCACGGCCCGGGGCACGACTCCCGCAACCCGATCTCCCCCCTCACTACGCAAGGACGCACTGTGGAGAAGCTCTTCCGCAACCGCATGGCCACCGCCGTGATGCTCACGCCGGCGCTCGCGGTCTACACCTTCGTGATGGTGATCCCGATCATGTGGTCGGTCACCTACACGTTCCAGTCAGGCAATGCGATCTCCGGCTTCGAGTTCGTCGGATTCTCGAACTGGATCGAGTTCTTCCAGGACGACACGGCGATCGACGCCCTGCTCTTCACGCTGCGCTATGCCGTGGTCATGACGGTGCTGCAGGTCGCCGCCGGCTACGGGCTCGCTCTCTTCTACATCTTCTTCCTGCAGAACAAGTCGTCGCTGGTCCGCACGACGATCTTCTTCCCGGTGATCCTCCCGACGGTCGCGGTCGCGCTGATGTTCTCGCGCATGTTCGAGGCCGCACCCACCGAGGGTCCCGTCAATACGATCCTGCAGTGGCTCGGTGGAGACCTCACCGACTTCCTCGGCACCCCGACCACGGCTTTCTGGATCGTGATCGCCATGGACGTGTGGCGCTCCATGGGCTTCTACGCGGTGCTGCTCTACGCAGGGCTGGTCGAGATCCCCCAGGACGTCATGGAGTCCGCCCGCATCGACGGGGCGAGCGGCTGGAAGCTGGTGCGCCGCATCGTGGTGCCGCTGTCGCTGCCCGTGCTGCTCTCAGCCTTGATCTTCTCCATCAACGGCACGCTCAAGGTCTTCGACTCGATCGTGGCGCTGACCAACGGCGGCCCGGGGACCGCGACGACGCCCCTGACCCTCTACATGTTCCGGACGTCCTTCGCCTACGGCGAGTACGGCTACGGCAGCACCGTGGCCTTCGTGCTGACGATCCTGTGCCTGATCGTCACCGTGTTCATCTTCCGTTCGTTGCGAAGGGACGTGACCGAATGACCTCCGCGCCCACCACGACCGCCGCCGAGCCCAGGGCTCGCGGCCGTCGTAGCCGCCGCCCGCTCAAGAACCGTCTGCGCCGGGTGCCCGGGTGGATCGGCATCGGCCTGGTGCTTCTGACCGTCGTGTATCCGATGCTGTGGATCCTGATGGGCTCCTTCAAGACCCAGCCCGAGTTCCTGTCCGAGCCGTTCTGGGCGCTGCCGCAGCAGTGGAACTTCGACAACTATGTCTCCGCGTTCGTCGACGGCGGACTCGGCACCTACATCAGGAACTCGATCATCGCGGTGTTCCCCGCGCTGGCGCTGGTGCTGATCTTCGGCTCCGCTGCGGCATTCGCCCTGCAGGTGCTGGTGTGGAAGGGCCGGTCCGTCGTGCTCATCCTGTTCCTGGCCGGGATCATGGTGCCCACGCAGATGATCCTGCTGCCGCTGTTCACGGTGTACTACCAGATCGGCATCACCAGCACGATCTGGCCGCTCATCATCACCTACACGGCGATCGGGCTGCCGCTCACTGTGTTCATGCTGGCGACCTTCATGCGCGGCATTCCGCGAGAGGTCTTCGAGGCCGCCACGCTCGACGGAGCAAGCATCTGGCGCATCTTCGCGAACGTCACGCTGCCCCTGGTGCGCAACGCGATCTTCACTGTGGCACTCGTGCAGTTCTTCTTCCTGTGGAACGACCTGCTGATCGCCCTGACGTTCGTGACGAGCGCTGACCTTCGCACCATCCAGGTGGGTCTGTTGAACTTCACGGGTCAGTACGGCGCCGTGAATTACGGCCCGCTGTTCGCCGGCATCTCGGTGACGGTGTTCGGGACGCTCGCGCTGTACATCTTCCTCAACAAGAAGGTGATGACCGGACTGACCTCGGGCGCGGTGAAGGGATGACCGCCATCTCGGGGCTCCGGGCCGAGTACAGGGCCGATGCGCTGGGCGCCTCGACCCGTGCGCCTCGCCTCAGCTGGACGGTCGAGTCGGCCGATGCGCCCGAACGCGCCGAAGTGCGGCTCACCGGCCGTGGAGACGCCGAGGTCGCGTCGGTCGGCGGGGACGAGCAGGTGCTCGTCGCGTGGCCGTTCTCGCCGCTCGAGTCGCGTGAGCGGGTGCAGGTCGCCGTGCGAGCGCAGATTTCAGGGGAGTGGTCCGACTGGTCCGCGCCCCTCGCGCTGGAGGGAGCGCTCTACGAGCGCGACGACTGGAGCGAACCTCTGGTGGTGCCTTCGGCGTCCGCAACCACGCAGACGCGACCCTCGTTTCTCCTCCGTGCCGCCTTCGAGCTCGAGGCGGCCCCCGCATCGGCCCGTCTGTATCTCACTGCCCAGGGCCTCGTGGTCGCCGGACTCAACGGCAGCGCCGTGTCCGACGAGCACCTGGCGCCCGGGTGGACCAGCTACGACACGCGCCTGCGGTACCGCGTGCACGACGTCACCGCGCTGCTGCGCGCGGGCGAGAACGTCCTGGGCGCGGAGGTCGCGGACGGCTGGTTCCGCGGCAACATCGGCTTCGATGGCGGTCGGTGGAACGTGTACGGCGAGCACGTGGGCCTGCTGGCCCAGCTTGAGGTGACGGACGCGGCCGGCGACACCCGCATCGTCCCGCTCGGCGATGCGTGGCGCACGACGCTGGGCCCGGCGGTGCGCGCGGGACTGTACGAGGGCGAGACCTACGACGCACGCCGCGTGCCGGCTGGGTGGGACCGGCCCGGGTTCGACGACAGCGCGTGGGCGCCTCCCGAGGCGCGGCCGGCATCGACGCTCACGGCCACGCTCGAGCCCGCCATCAACGAGCCGGTGCGCCCGGTCGAGTCCCTCGCGCCCGTGTCTGTCGAGCGCCGTGGGAATGGTCGTCTCCGCCTCGACTTCGGGCAGAACATCTCCGGCGTGCTTCGCGTGCACCTCGACGCGCCCGCGGGACACCTGGTGCGCCTGCATCACGCCGAGGTACTCGAGAACGATGAGCTGGGCACCAGGCCGCTGAGGCGCGCGTCCTCCGTGGATGCCTACGTGAGCGACGGCGCCGCGACTTCGTGGTCGCCACGGTTCACCATCCACGGCTTCCGGTATGCGGAGATCGAGGGATGGCCCTGCGACCTGCGGCCAGGCGATGTCGAGGCTCTGGTCATCCACACCGACATGGAGCGCCGCGGTTGGTTCGAATGCTCGGATCCTCTGCTCAACAAGCTCCACGAGAACACCGTGTGGTCCATGCGCGACAACTTCGTGGACCTGCCCACCGACTGCCCGCAGCGCGACGAACGGATGGGCTGGACCGGCGACATCCAGGTCTTTGCGCCCGCCGCCGAGTTTCTCTATGGCGCGGATGGCGTCCTTGCCTCGTGGCTGCGCGATCTTGCGGCCGAACAGGGTGAGGACGGTTGGGTGCCGAACTTCGTGCCGTGGGTCGAGTGCGGCTTCCCGCGCGGAGCTTCGGCCGCGTGGGGCGACGCGGCAGCTGTCGTGCCGTGGCAGATGTACCAGCGACGCGGTGATGTGGGGGTCCTGGGCGCGCAGTTCGAGTCGATGCGCGCCTGGGTGGACCACCTGGAGCTCCGTGTGGGGCCCGATGACGTAGTCGAGGGCTCCATGGAGCTGGGCGACTGGCTCGACCCCGCAGCGCCGCCGGAGAACCCCGGTGGGGGACGCACGGACCGCTACCTCGTCGCATCGGCATATGTCGTGAAGTCCGCACGCATCGTCGCTGAGGTGGCATCCCTGCTCGGTGACGCCAAGGCGCGGGATCGCTACGCCGCGATCGCTGCGCGTGTCGTCGCCGGCATCCAGCGCCGCTGGCTGACCGACCTGAGCGGAATCGCGCACGCTCCGACCGCCCTCGCGCTCGTGCTCGAGTTCGACCTCGCGACGTCGGAGGACCAGCGTCGCGACGTGGGCGCTCTGCTCGCCGCATCGGTGCGCCAGGGCGGTCACCGCATCGCGACCGGCTTCGTCGGCACGCCGATCATCTGCGACGCGCTCGCGCGCTCCGGCCACCTCGACGATGCCTATGCGCTGCTCACGCAGACGGAGTGCCCCTCGTGGCTGTACCCGGTCACGATGGGCGCGACGACCATCTGGGAGCGGTGGGACTCGATGCTGCCGGACGGCAGTGTCAACCCGGGCGACATGACGTCCTTCAACCACTACGCGCTGGGCGGCGTGGTCGACTTCCTGCACCGCACGGTCGCGGGCCTGGCGCCGGGTGCGCCGGGCTACCGGGTCGTCGACGTGCGCCCTCAGCCGGGAGGCGGACTGACGTGGGCCCGTGCCGAGCACATCAGCCCGTTCGGGCGGATCGAGGTTGCGTGGCGCATCGTCGGGGACACGTTCGATCTGGACGTCGAGGTCCCGGCCGGGGCCACCGCCCGCGTGACGCTGCCGGACGACTCACGGCACGAGGTGGGCGCCGGACGGCACACGTTGCGCTGCAAGAACCCCGCGCTCGACCGACCGACCACAGGAGCACCCGCATGACCACCTACGACCGCTTCCACCCGGGCGAGGAGTGGCTCGACACCTCTGGCACGCCCATCCAGGCGCACGGCGGCTCGGTCATGGAGATCGACGGCACCTACTACTGGTACGGCGAGAACAAGGAGTTCACGACGCCGGGCTCGGGCATCTGGCACTGGGGCGTGCGCTGCTACTCGTCGACGGATCTGTACAACTGGACCGACGAAGGCGTCATCATCCCTCCCGACGAGGACGACCCCACGTCGCCACTTCACCCGGCACGCGGCATGGACCGCCCACACATCATCCGCCACGCCAGGACCGGAAAGTTCGTGTGCTGGGTGAAGGTGATGGAGGGCTCCACGCAACTGTCGACCACGCTGGTCGCGGATCACATCCTGGGGCCGTACAGCAAGGCGAACGTCGACTTCATGCCGCTAGGCATGAACGCCGGCGACTTCGACCTCGTGAGCGATCCGCACGACGGCAAGGGCTACTACGTCTTCGAACGAGTCCACACCGAGCTGATCGTGGCGGACCTCACGGACGACCTCACTGACGTCACCGGCTACTACTCGACGCACTTCCATCACGGGCGCCCGCCCTTCACGCGCGAGGCCCCGTCGCATTTCTACCGACGCGGCACGCACTACCTGGTGACGTCAGGCACGACCGGCTACTACCCGAACTGGTCCGAGGTCGCGGCAGCGCCGTCGATGCACGGTCCCTGGACCGTGGTGGGTGACCCGCATCCCGAGGACGAGTCGCGCACGTCCTACCGCACGCAGGTCAGTTCGGTGTTCAAGGTGCCTGGCAAGAAGGACCTCTACATCGCGCTGGGCGACCGGTGGCTTCCGGACTACGAGGCTCACGGTGACGAGGCCTATCAACTCTTCGATGAATACTTCGCGCGCATCGAGGAGGGTGAGCCCGACGCTGGCATGCGTGAGCTGACGGTGCCGAACACCTCGCGGGCCCGCTACGTGTGGCTGCCGATCCGTTTTGATGGCGACCGCGTGCTGATCGACTGGCGCGACGAGTGGAGCCTCGACGAGTACGAATAGGCCTCCCTCCTTCGCTGTTTCTGTGCCCTGACCGATTCGCCCCTTGCCCTGTTCCCCGCACTCAATGGAGAGTCACATGGACACTGTCGTCCGCCCCTTGTCCCTCATGATCGCCGCGCTCCTCGCGTTCGTCGCTGTCGTCGTGCCGTCACCGGCCGGCCGCGCGGCCGACACCGCCACCGCCCTGGATCGCTCCGGGTGGGCGCTGTCCTCGTCGGGTGCATGGATCCCCCTGGGTAATGCCATCGACGGGGACCCGTCGACGTCGTGGCTCGGCGACGGGGATCAGTACGAAGGGATGTGGTTCCAGATCGACGCCGGTGAGCAGGTGACGTTCGACGCGATCGAGCTCGCGCAGTCTGGCGAGTGGGACAACGCTTACCCGCGTGCCTTCGTAGTGGAGGTATCCGACGACGCTGCAGCGTGGACTGCCGTGGCCACGGAGACGGGTACCTATGCGGACCAGCTCGTGATTCTCGAGGAGACGACTTCCGCGCGCTACGTGCGCCTCACATTGACGGCTTCGGTCGGTGCGGGAGAGGGCGGCTGGGCGATCGGAGAGGCCAACCTGATCCGTGCGCGCTCGGCCGACCGCAGCGGCTGGTCCCTCAGCACGTCGGGCTGGTGGCTCGACCCCGCGCTCGCGATCGACGGCGATGAGTCGACGTCGTGGGTGAGCGACGGCGACCAGCGTGACGACATGTGGTTCCAGGTGGACGCAGGTGAGGCAGTGTCTTTCGACACGGTCGAGATGACCAGGCCGGAGTGGGACAACGCCTATGCGAGGGCATATGTGATCGAGGGCTCGATCGACGGCGCCGCCTGGTCCACGCTCGCCGCCGGCGCCGGTTCTCTCGCCGACGAGCGCGTCGAGTTGGACTCGCCAGCGACTGCGCGGTACGTCAGGGTCTCGCTGACCTCATCCGTGGGGGCCGGCGAAGGCGGGTGGGGCTTCGGTGAGATCAACCTGCTCAGCCACGACGTGGTGCCCGCACCCGACGCCTGGCTGTCCGCGTCGGAGCTGAGGCCGGGTCAGCAGGCGACGCTCTCGGGTGAGAACTTCGAGCCCGGGTCCTACCAGGTCGAACTGCGCGAGCACGGAGGCGCACAGGTGGGGGCGGCCGAGACGGCCGTCGTCGCCGAGGACGGCACGATCGAAGCGACGCTGGTGGTGCCCGCCGGTGCCGCACTGGGTGCGTACTCCGTCGTGGTGTCGGGTGGCGAAGGCGATGTGGCGTCTGTCCCGCTCACGGTCAGCGCTGTCTACGTGCACGATCGCGGCGACTGGGATCTCTCGGCTTCTGGTACCTGGATCGCTCTAGGCAACGCGATTGACGGTGATCGGTCCACGTCGTGGCTGGGGGATGGCGATCAATACGAAGGCATGTGGCTCCGCATCGACGCAGGGGAGGCAATCACGTTCGACACGATCAGCCTGGCGCAGTCCGGGGAGTGGTCGAACGCCTACCCACGCGCCTTCGTGGTCGAAACGTCCGACGACGGCGTGACCTGGGTGCAGGTCGCGGCGGAGAACGGCACCTTCGAGGACCAAACCGTCGTGCTCGACGAGCCCGTCAGCGCACACTTCGTGCGCTTGAGGCTCACCGAGGGAGTCGCCGCGGGTGGCGGCGGCTGGTCGATCGGAGAGATCAATCTCGCTTACTCGGACCCCATCCCCGAGCTGTCGACGCAGACGACCAGCGTCAATGCTGGGCGCTTGCTCGCCGTGCAGGGCCGCTACCTCGCGGCGGGCGACTACCGGCTTGATCTGCGTGGTGGAGCCTCCGACGTCGAGCTTGCTCGGGACCTGACGGTTCCCGATGCCGACCTCTCGGTGGAGGTCACGGTGCCGGAAATGACCGAGCCGGGGGACTACGAGGTAGTGCTCGTCGAGCAGGTCGGGGGCGAGGATGCTGCGCGGGCGCCCATCGGCGTGCTGCCAGTGGCACCTGACGCGGTCACCGGGCTGGACATCGCCTACGATGCCGGCGAGGTGTCCGTGAGCTGGAACGCTCAGTCGGATGCGGTGAACTACCTGGTGCAACGCGCGACGGGCGCCTACAGCGAGTACGAGACGATCGTCGAGACCAGCGGTACCGAAGCGGCAGACACCGTCGCGCATGCCGATCGCTTCACGTACTACTACCGGGTCGTCGCCGTGAGCGGCGCTGGCGGCGAGGCGGGGCCGTCTGCCGCAGTATCTCTTGAGACTGCACTCTTTGGAGATGCGATGACGTTCTTCAGCCCGACGGATGACCCCGCGCTCATCGACGACATCACGATCCCGACCGGGGTGCGTATGAAGCCGATGACCGAGGAGTTCAGCGACGAGCGGATCGTCTACGCCTTCAAGCCGGGCGAGTACGCCACGTCGACGTTCGAAGTCGGCTACTACACCAGTGTGTATGGCCTGGGCCAGACCCCCCTCGACACAGTGATTCCGAACGTTCAGGTGCTTGCGAGCGGCGAGATCGGGGAGGACGGCAATGCCCTGACCAACTTCTGGCGCTCAATCGAGAACATCGGGATCGCACCCGGGAACGCGCCCGCGTCGTGTGCGGCGAATGGATCGGTGATCTGGGCTGCCTCACAGGCAGCGCCCGCGCGCCGCCTGTGGGTCGACGGCGACTTGCAGCTCGACCACTGCTCCAAGGCTGCCAGCGGGGGGTTCCTCGCTGACTCTGTCGTGACCGGATTGACGGCAACGTGGGCTCAGCAGCAGTACTTCTTGCGCAACGACGACCTCGAGGGTGGCTGGCAGGGTGGCAACTGGAACATCGTATTCACGGGTACCGACGGTGCACCCGTGGCTTCCGAGGATTGGGCGACCGTCGACCGTGCGTGGACCGTCATCGATAGCACCCCTGTCATCAGGGAGAAGCCGTTCCTCTACTTTGATGAGGGCGAGTACCAGGTCTTCGTGCCCGGTGTTCGTGAGCTTGCCGCAGGTGCGTCCTGGAGCGACGGCTCCATGGGCGTGGGCTCGTCGATCTCGATCGATGAGTTCCACGTGGCTCGGCCCGAGTTCGACACCGCCGACACCCTCAACGCCGCGCTTGCCGACGGCAAGCACCTGCTGCTCACTCCCGGAATCTACGAAGTCCATGAGGCTCTGCAAGTCGACCGCGCCGACACCGTCGTGTTGGGGCTGGGAATGGCGACTATTCGTCCCACGGATGGCAACGATGGTCTCCAGATTGCGGACGTCGGAGGTGTCACGGTCGCCGGAGTGCTCTTTGACGCGACAGCGGAGGGCTCTGATCACCTGCTTCAGGTGGGTCCCGAGGGGTCCGACGGCGATCACGCGGACAACCCGACGCTCCTCGCCGACGTCTTCACGCGTGTGGGAGGCGCCGTGTTCGGTCGAGCCGACGTCACTGTCGAGGTCAACAGCTCGAACGTCATCGCCGATCACCTGTGGCTGTGGCGAGCCGATCACGGCACGGAGATCACTCAGGGCGGAGAGAAGCGCACCGGATGGGACAAGAACACCTCCGCCCACGGCATCGTCGTCAACGGCGACTCCGTGACCGCCTACGGCCTCTTCGTCGAACACTTCCAGGATTATCAGACCCTGTGGAATGGCGATGACGGTGCGACCTACTTCTACCAGAGCGAGTTGCCTTACGACCCCACGGCGCAGTCGCTCTGGATGAGCCGCGAGGGCGTCAACGGCTATGCGTCGTACAAGGTCTCGGCCGAGGCTCAGGGCCACGTTGCGACCGGGCTCGGTGTCTACGACGTGTTCCTTCAGACGGAGGGCGCATGGATTGAGTCCGAGAACGCCATCGAGGTGTCGCCCGGCAGCGTCGTGCGCAACGCCGCGACCGTGTCGGTGACGCACCCCGACTATGGCGGGGTGGGTGGCATCGTGCACGTCGTGAACGGCGAGGGTGGCAGCACCATCGACACGACGGTCGAGCGCCAAGGTGTGAACGAGTACGTCGCGCCCGTCCCGGAGGTGGCGGCACAGGTCACCGGCGCCGCCGAGGTTGGCGGGTGGCGCATCGGTCCGGTTGAGGTAGAACTCACCATGGACGATCCGCTGAGCATGCTCGAAGTGCGCCACAGTGACGCCGGGTGGACACCCTACGACGGCGCTGTGACCTTCGCTGACGACGGCGTGCAGAATCTCCAGTATCGAGTGCGGCACCTCGGCGACCTCTACGGACCAGCCGCGGGTTCCGTTGAGGTGTGGATCGACACCACTGCGCCCGAACTCGCCGTCACATCAGACCCTGCATCAGCGCATGGAACGACAGCTGCGCCGGTCACGGTCTCCGCGAACGCGACCGACCTCGGCTCCGGGGTCTCCTCGGTGGAGTTCCGCATCGATGAGGGAGAGTGGGTGTCGGTGCCGGCGAACGGGGTGATCGTGTCTGACCTGGGCGTGCACGGCCTGACCTTCCGGGCATCCGATGCCGCGGGCAACGTGAGCGACAGTGCCGAGCTCTCGGTCACGATTGCGGAGACTCCGGTGCTCACCGCGTCTGCGACGTCGCTCGAGCCGGGCGACTCGGTGACCGTCAGCGGCACGGGGCTTCCTGGTTCAAGTATCGAGTTCGGGATCGCCGGCGACGAAAGAGCCTGGGCGACGGCCCCGGTCGTCGACGGCGCGGCCTCGGCAACCGTCACGATCCCCATGGACCTCGAGCCTGGTGAGCATCACCTCCAGGCACGCACCGCGGATGGCGATCTGATCGCGGAACTGGCCATCACCGTTGTCGCGCCGGACTCCGGTGGCGGAGATGGCGGCGGCGGGCCGCGCCCGGGCACAGGGTTCTTTGCTGCGCTGTGGGCGATGATCGTGCAGTTCCTCACTGCCATTGGCATCGCGCTCGCCCGCTAGGTGGGCCGCCGGCGCTGAGCACGCGCCCGGCGTGGAAGGTCGATCGACCTCCGCGCCGCGCGTGCGTCGGTCCGACGACCGGGCCACACCACTCGCGAGCCGGAGCCCCGAGCCTGAGCAGATCGAGGTCTGGTGGCGCTGCCTGACCGGGCACTCGGGCGCGTCTCGGTCAGCGTCGCCGCACCTCTGCGTTGATGCGCTTCATCTGAGAGTCGAAACCATTGAATCTGAGAATGTATGTGAGTCCAATCAATAAATCGCCTGCTAAAAAGCTTCTAGTCGCACTCCTCTCAAAGGTTGCATATCGGACCCTGGCTGATAGGTTGGCGAGTGGTTGAAGCGATTCAACCGCTACCGATCCTCAACGACGAGAGTAGGAATCCCATGTCTCACATGCCATCGAGAAGTGCGAGGTGGGGTCGTTCCCGCCTCGCCGCGACGATCATCGCCTCCGGCGTGATCGTGGCTCCCGCCATTGCGGTGCCGGCGAGTGCCGACACCGAGCCGGCCGACCCCGACTGCACTGACTTCAGCGCGTACCCGTGGGCCGACCCGGCCCTCTCTCCAGACCAGAGGGCAGACGCCCTTCTTGCCGCGAGTGAGCAGCATCAGATCTACCGCTGGCTGGTCGAACAGAGCGCCAACAGCCCTGAGCAGACCGAGTGGCGATCGGCGGGCAACGGAGACGGTCACCCGTCGGACGGCGACGCCATCGTCTACCCCGCGCAAGTGCCCTGTACTCCCACGGTGGTCTACTCGGACGGACCCGATGGTGTGAGGTTCACCGAGGGAGTGACGGCGTTTCCCGGAACCCTCGCGGTCGCGTCGAGCTTCAATCTCGACCTCGCGGAGGAGAAAGGTGCCGCGCAGGCCGACGAGGCGTACGACAAGGGCAAGAACGTCCTGCTGGCGCCCGGACTCGCCAGCGGTCGCACTCCGCTGTCAGGCCGCACGTCCGAGTACCTCGGTGAGGACGCGGTCCTGTCCGGCCTGATGACCGCAGCCGGCGTGGTCGGGATCGAGGAAGGTCACTCCGACGGAAAGTCCGTGCTCGCCGTGCCCAAGCACTACGTGGCCAACGAGCAGGAGACCGATCGGTCCACGAGCTCGTCGAACATGGATGAGCGCACCCTCCGCGAGATCTACTCGCTCCCGTTCGAGATCGCCGTCGACCGCAGCGACCCGAGCTCGATCATGTGCTCCTACAACCAGCTCAACGGCGTCTACACCTGTGAGAACGAGATCCTGCAGGACGTCCTCAAGGACGACGTCGGGTTCGCGGGCTACGTCATGAGCGACTTCGGATCGGTGCACTCGACGGCAGCGTCGCTGAACGCCGGGATGGATCAGGAACTCAACCGTCCTCGGTGGTACTCGCCGGCACGGCTCGACGAGGCTCTCGCCGACGGAGAGATCACGCAGGCGCGTATCGAGGAGGCCGCGAAGCGCGTGATTCTCGCCTACATCGACGGGGGCCTGTTCGACGACCCGCTGGGTGACGTGGTTGCTGACGCGTCGACGCCCGAGCACAAGCAGACCGCTCTCGAGATTGCGCAGGAGGGTTCCGTCCTGCTTGCCAACGACGGCACGCTGCCGCTCACGAGCGACGCAGGTCAGACCATTGCGCTGATCGGGCCCACCGCTTCGTTGACCGAGACGGACGGCGTGAGCGCCGCCACCGTGTGCGCCCTGCCGTGGCGCTTCGGGGGCGGAACCACGATGACCTGCGAGGACATGGTCGCGCCTGTCGATGCGATGACGGACGCGGCTGCTGGGGTGGGCCAGACCGTTGTCTTCGACGACGGATCAGACCTCGACTCGGCGGCGGCCACGGCTGCCGCAGCAGATGTGGCGATCGTGTTCGGTTACAAGAACAACGGTGAGTTCTCCGATCCCGAGGACCTTGCTCTCGCGGGTGGCGGCGACGCCCTGGTCGAGGCGGTTGCCGGTGCCAACGAGTCCACCGTGGTGGTGCTCACGACCGGCACAGCGGTGGAGATGCCGTGGGTGGACGACGTCTCGGCGATTCTCGAGATGTGGTACCCCGGCGAGGTGTTCGGCCCTGCACTGGCATCGCTGCTCTACGGCGAAGTCTCACCCTCGGGCAAGCTGCCGATGACCTTCCCGGTGTCGGTGGACGAGGCTCCCCTGCTGACGGAGGAGCAGTACCCCGGCATCGTCGACGACTCCGGCATTCGCCAGGTCGACTACACCGAGGGCCTCGAGGTTGGCTACCGCTGGTATGAGGCCAACGGTGTCGAGCCGCTGTTCGAGTTCGGTCACGGCCTCACCTACTCGGAGTTCTCCTACTCGAAGCTCGACGTCAAGACCAAGACGTCGTCTCGAGGCAAGAAGGGCTCGCACGGCGACAGCGTCCGGGTGAGCTTCACCCTGAAGAACACCGGCGACGTCACTGCTACGGAGGTCGCCCAGGTGTACCTCGAACTGCCCGCGTCCGCTGGAGAGCCGTCGAAGCGACTCGCCGGCTGGGAGCGTGTGACCCTCGATCCTGGCAAGCGCACCAAGGTGACCATCACCTTCGATGCCGATGACCTCGAGGACCTGCGCCTGCTCGACTACTACGACGTCGAGACCGGGGAGTGGGTCACCGCCACCGGAACCTTCACGGCACACGTGGGTGGCTCGAGCGACACGGTTCTGGAGGACAGGTTCCGCGTGAAGTCTGACGGTCGCGACAAGGGCAAGGGCGACGACCGCGGCGGCAAGGGTGACCGCGGTCGGACCTCGTGGAGCGAGCGAGGCAACGGCCGCTGACGACGGCACTCTGAACACGGCGGGTCCGTGCGGCAGTCGCCGCGCGGGCCCGCCGTGCTGTTGGGCGAGGGGTCAGGTCCGCGAGCTCGCGACCAGGTCCCGATACCACCGCGCGGACTCCTTGGGAGCGCGGTCGAAGGTGACCGGGTCCACGGAACACAGGCCGAACGCCGGCTCCATCCCCAAGGTCCACTCGAAGCCATCGAGCAGGCACCATGCGAAGAACCCTCGCACGTCGGCGCCCGCGTCGATCGTGGCGCGCAGCGCGGTGAGGAAGCGCGAGAAGTACTCGATGCGCTCGGCCTCGTCCGCTGTGGAGATGCCGGTCCCGGACGCGATGATCGGGACGTCGACGTGCCGGGCGACCAGGGGCACGGTGTGCGCGACAGCCTCGGGCGAGAAGGCGTAGCCCATCTCCGCCAGCCGCCAGTCGCTGGGCAGGTCGAGGCTCTGCCCGCGCGAACCGACATGCTGCGTCAGGTATGTCTGCACGCCCACGAAGTCGTCGTCGCGCGCCGCGTCCAGGTAGGGTGTCGTCAGCAGGTGCGCGACCTCATCCTCGGATGCCACCGGGGCGCGATCGCGGTGAATCCCCGGCGAACGGGGGTCGTCGTCGGCGTGGGTCGCCACGTCCTGAATCGCGACAGACAGGCCGATGCGCGACGTGCCAGGACCGCTCACTAGGGCCTCGCGGCCGCGTCGATGCGCCTCGATCAGTCCCGCCGTCGCCACGCGCAGAGCATCGACGTCATTGACCCGCCCCGGAGGGTACGCGCCAGAGATGAAGCCTTCTCCTGCAACGGAGTTTGGCTCGTTCATCGTGAAGGCGACGTCGATCAGGTCGCCCAGGTGCGCCCCTACGGTGGTGCAGTAGCGCGCGAAGGCGCGTGGCGCATCGGCGCTCAGCCAACCGCCGCGGTCGGAGAGCCAGCGAGGGAGCGTGAACGACGCAAGAGTGACGACGGTCGTGAGCCCGGCCTCGCGCGCGGCGACGAGCATCTCGCGGTAGCGGGCGAGAGCGGCGAGCGATACCTCGCCGTCGGCTGGTTCGACGCGGCTCCACTCGAGGGAGAAGCGGTACGCATCGAGTCCTATGTCCACCACGAGCGCGAGGTCGTCGCGCCACCGGTGCCACGAGTCGCACGCGTCCCCGCTCGACGCGGTGGCGGGTGAGGCCGGGTCGTGTTCCCACTGCCACCAGTCGTTGCCCACGTTGCCGCCTTCGACCTGGTGGGAGGAGGTGGCGACTCCCCAGAGCCAATTGCTCGGGAGTTCGCCAAGGTCCGTCGGGCGCGGGTGGTCGGTAGTCATGCATCGATCGTTTCATAGCCGCCCGCCACGTTGCGCGGGCCGATCTGCCAGGCGCGACAGAAACGACAGAGCCGCAGGGAGCCACGCCTTTCAGCGTGCCCTGCGGCTCGTGTGTCGCGAGCATACGACGTGCCCCCGACAGGAATCGAACCTGCGACCTTCGGTACCGGAAACCGGCGCTCTATCCGCTGAGCTACGGGGGCCTGCGGGGTGACCCCGCGACGGTCAAGGTTACCAGGATGGGGGCGCGACACTATCCTTGCTGGGCGGCACAGCACGGAAGGACGGCTATGGCTTCGGACGCTCACCTCGCGGTCCTCACTACGGGCGGGACCATCGACAAGGAGTACCTGCTCTCGGGCGAGCTCGAGGTGGGGGAGCCCGCCGTCGCGCGCACTCTCGCGACGGCGGTGCCGTCGGTGGAGGTTCGGGTGGCGCGCGTGCTCGCCAAGGACAGCCTCGACATGACCGACGAGGACCGCGCGCTGCTCGCGGAGGCGGTCGCGGACAGCCCGGAGAGTGCGATCGTGGTCACGCACGGAACGGACACCATGACGGTGACGGCTGACTACCTGGCCTCTCGAGTCCGTGCCGACGTCACCGTAGTGCTCACCGGCGCGCTCCGGCCCGAATCGGTCAGCCGTTCCGACGCGCACCTGAACCTGGGGTTCGCGCTCGCGTCCGCGCAGCTGGCCGCGCCCGGGGTGTACGTGGCGATGGGAGCGCGCCTGTTCGCCGCAGGAACCGTGCGGAAGGACCGGTCGACCGGGGCGTTCGTCGCGCTCGAGGACTGAGTCTGGGCTGTCGGATGCCCTCACTGTGGCGTATAGCCGGCCTGCTGCTCAGTTGATGCCGAGCGTCGCGCGCACGTCCTTGAACATGAGCGCGAGGTGCAGGGGATCGCTGGGGAGCTCCTTGAACTCAGGGACCTGGCGCAGGTAGAACACTTTCGCGGCCTGATCCTTGCAGTGCACGACGAGGGCGCGGCCGCCAATCTGGTCGGCGGCGGCCAACGAGCGCGCCACTGCGTCACCCAGCAGTGCGCGTCCGAGGCCCTTGCCTTCGTGGTCGGCATGAACGGCGAGCCGTGCAAGCACGACGACGGGCACGGGATGCCGACCCCCGCCGGCGCTCATGCGATCCGTCGCGTCCGGAGTCGTGATGCTGCCCGGGGCGATCGCGTAGTAGCCCACGACGTGAGGGCTCGACTCCTCGGTCACGACGGCGACGCGGGTGTGGCCCCCGGCGTGGGAACCGCGTGCGTGGTTCCGCAACCAGGCGGTGAGCTCGTTGCTCGAGCAGGTGAAACGAGAGAGGTCGTGTTTCTTCGTGAGGTGGGCAGGGCGCGTGTAGCCACTCAACGGAGGCGACTCGGCCTAGTTGTCGCCGAAGGGAGACGGGCGGCTGAGCAGGTGCTGTAGCCCGGGCAGTACCCGCGCGGGCGCGTCCAGGCGCTCGACGAAAGCGTCGTAGTCCTCGTCCGACAGCGTGAAGGTGCTGCGCTCCGCCAGCACCTGGTCGGCGGCTGCCTTTGCGTGCTGCAGGACAAAGGAGGACAGGTCCTGACCAGAGGCCTCCGCGGCGAGGCGGATGAACTCCTTGTCGGTGCTCGAGACTCGCACCTGAATCTGGCTGTCGCGCGCAGTTGTCGCCATGTCCACCCCCTGGGCTCTGTCGTCCCACGGTACGCCCGGTGTCATGACGACGTCAATACGCCGACGGGGCCTGACCTCAGGTCACCGTCCCGAGCTGCCACGGCACGAACTCGTCCGCGCCCAGGTCCAGCTCCTCGGACACGGTCTGCTCGCCCGACGCGACCGCGAGAATCTTCTCGAAGATCTCCCGCCCCACCTCCTCGAGCGTCGCGGTGCCGTCCACGATGCGCCCGGCGTTGAGGTCCATGTCCTCGGTCATCCGGTCGTAGGTCTCGGTGTTGGTCGCGACCTTGATCGACGGCGACGGCTTGCAGCCCAGGACGGATCCGCGGCCCGTGGTGAAGACCACGACGGTCGCGCCGCCCGCCACCAGGCCCGTGACGGACACGGGGTCGTACCCCGGCGTGTCCATAAACGTCAGCCCTGGCAGATCAATCTTCTCCGCGTACTCGCGCACCGCCACGAGTTCCGAGGATCCCGATTTCGCGACGGCTCCGAGCGACTTCTCGAGGATGGTCGTGAGCCCGCCTGCCTTGTTGCCCGGGGACGGGTTGTTGTCGAGCGTGCCGCCGCCGTCGGCAGCGTACTTCTCCCACCACCGCAGGCGGCCCAGCAGCTTGTCGGCGACCTCCTGGGAGACGGCGCGGCGGAGCAGCAGGTGCTCGGCGCCGTAGACTTCCGGGGTTTCCGCGAGGGCCGATGCGCCTCCCTGGGCGATCAGCAGATCGCCGGCGTAGCCCAGGGCCGGGTTGGCAGTGATGCCGCTGTAGCCGTCCGAGCCGCCGCAGTTGGTGCCGAGCACCAGGGCCGATGCGGGCGCCTCCTCGCGGCGCAGCGCCTCGACCCCAGGCAGCATCTCCTCGATCGCCGCGACGCCGGCGCGCACCGTGGCGCGGATGCCGCCGGTGTCCTGGATCGTCAGCTCCTTCACGGGCAGGTCCTTGCGCAGCGCGAGCCCATCGAGGATGGTCGCCGCCGGCAGCATCTCGCAGCCGAGCCCCAGCACCAGCAGGCCCGCCATGTTGGGGTGCGAGGCGTAGCCCTGCAACGTGCGCCGCGTCACCTGGGCACCCTCGGAGGTGGGCACCAGGCCGCAGCCGGTGTCGTGCGTCAGGGCCACGACGCCATCGACGTGCGGATACGCATCCAGCACCGGTCCGCGGAACTGGTCCGCGATCATGCGCGCCGTGGACGCCGAGCAGTTCACCGACGTGACGATGCCGATGTAGTTGCGCGTGCCCCACGAGCCGTCCGAGCGGCGGTAGCCCTGCCACGTGCGCTTCTCGGTGTCGGGGACGGTGGGCTGGCGGTCCACGCCCACCTCGAGCTCGCGCTCGCCGTCGTCCATGCCCAGGTTGTGCGCGTGCACGTGGGCGCCGGCTTTGATGGGCACCTTCGCGCGGCCGATCACCTGGCCATACTTCCTCACCGGCGCACCGGCGTCGATGGCCCGCAGCGCGACCTTGTGGCCGCGCCCGATGTTCGAGCCCACCGTCACGTCGCCGTGCGGGGCGCCAGTCAAGACGGTGCCGCCGGATAGGTCGCGCGTCGCAACGGCGACGTCGTCGCCCGCAGCGAGCAGGATCGTGACGTCACCAAAGGCGAGGGTCGTGTCGCTCATGCCGAGCCCCGACCCACGGCCGCCGGCTCCGCGGTCCACGACGCGATCTCCCGCACGGCGGTACGCACGGCGCCCAGGAAGCGGTCGTCCTCGGCGAGCGCGGTCGGGAAGATTCCCGAACGGGTGACCAGGCGGTCGGCGAGGCCGTCGATGGACCCAGCCGCCGCATCGGCCAGCCGGGAGGCCAGGGGGTCGTCGAGCGCCACCGGCGCTCCGGCCACGTCGAGTTGGCCGGACGTCGTGGCGTGAACATAGAGCATCCACGCCGCGACCGCGCGGGAGGTGGCGTGGGGGACTGCCCCGGCGGCAAGGCGGTCCCGCGCGATCCCCAGGAAGCGGATCGGCAGCTTCTGTGAACCATCCATCGCGATCTGCACGGTGGTGTGGCCGATCGCGGCGTTCGCAAAGCGCTCGAGCACGGATTCGCGGTACGCGGCGAGGTCGATCTCGTCGATGGCGCCCAGCGAGGGGATGGCGTCCTCGTCGATCATCGCGCGGGCCATGGCGTGCAGCTCCGGGTCCGCGACGGCATCCGCGATCAGGGCGTGACCGCGCAGCGCTCCCGCGTAGGCGAGGAAGGAGTGCGTGCCGTTCAGCACCCGCAGCTTGGTGTGCTCGTACGGCGACACGTTCCGGGTGAGCTGTGCGCCCACGGTCTCCCACGAAGGACGCGGGCCGGCGAAGCGGTCCTGGATGACCCACTGGCTGAACGGCTCGGCGACCACGAGACCGGCGTCGGTGGCGCCGAGCAGCGCCTCCGCGGCGCGGCGGTGGTCGTCCGTGGTCTTGGGGACGATGCGGTCGACCATCGTGGCGGGGAACGTCACCGAGGCGCGGATCCAGTCGAGCAGGGCCGATGCGCCCGTGGCTGGGGACGCGTCGAGGATCGCGTGCGCGAGCGACTCGACCTGCGGCCCGTTGTCCATGAGGTTGTCGCACACCAGCACGGTGAGCGGCTCGCCGCCCGACTGCCAGCGGTGGGTGAGGGCGCGCAGGAGCAGGCCGATCGCGCTCCGCGATGGAGCTTCGCGGTCGACATCGCTGCCGCCATCGATCTCGCGCGCCAGCACCTCGAGGTCGCGTGCGAGGGCCTTGTCCGCGAAGTCAGGGCCGCCCTGGGGTGCGCGCCGGTATCCCTTCTCCGTCACGGTCAGCGACACGATGTGGGTGGTGGGCGCGGCGATCGTGTCCAGCACGCGTGCGGTCTCCTCGGCGGGAAACAGCACGTCGCGGATCGAGCCGATGAGATCCAAGGAGGTGCCGGCGTCCGAGAGCTCCAGGACCCCGTACAGGCCGTCCTGGGGTCGCAGCTGATCCCGGACCGTCGCGCTGCGCTGCGTCACGCCGTGGATGCCCCAGCGGTCGTCTCCCGCGGCCGCCGCCGCGCGCTCGGTGAAGACTGCCTGGTGGGCGCGGTGGAACGCGCCGATCCCCAGATGGACGATCCCGGGCGCCGATGCGCGGTTGAGGTCCGCGGGAGGCGACACTGCCGGGGGCAGACCCGTGCGCGACAGGTCCGCGAGCGTCGTGGCGGACAGTCGGGGCAGGGAGGACATCGGTGGCCTTTCCTAGGTGAGCGGTGCGGTCGAGGCGTGCGGGCTGGTGGACTCGCGCACCACGAGCTCGACGGGAAGTCGAACGGGGTGGCCGTCCGTGCCGTCGGAGCGCAACTGCTCGAGCATGGTGGTCGCCTCGTGGCCGGCGCGGGTCAGCGGGATCGCGACCGTGGTGAGCATGGGGGAGACATAGGAGGCGGCGCCGATGTCGTCGAAGCCGACCACCGAGATGTCGTCGGGCACCGTCACGCCGCGCGCCCGTAGGCGGGACATGACGCCCAGCGCGATGAGGTCGTTGTAGCAGAGGACCGCAGTCGCGCCGGTCTCGAGAGCGAGGTCCGCCGCGGCGACGCCGCCCTGGTGCACCGGCCGGTGGCTGCCGACGTCCGTGACCTCGACGCCGTCGACGGATCCCAGCGCGCGCCGGCGGTGGGCGTCCGACCACGATGAGGTGGGTCCGCCCACGTACGCGACGTGACGGTGGCCGAGCGCGCGCAGGTGCTGCAGGGCCTGGGTCACGCCGGCCGCGGAGTCGAAGGTCACCGACGGCAGGCCCTCGACTTCACGGTTGACCAGCACGAGCGGTCCCGCTGCGGCACATTCGCGGATCTGTTCTTCGGGCATGCGCGGCGAGCACAGCACCAGACCGTCGACGTTCGCCTGCAGGTCACGGACGATCTCGCGCTCGGCGCGGGCATCCTCATCGGTGTCTGCGATCAGCACGGAGTTGCGCGAGCCGCGGGCCTGCGCCTGCACGCCCTTCGCGATCGCGGCAAAGGACGGGTTGGCGAGGTCGGGGAGCACCAGACCCACGTGGCCGCTCTGGCCGGAGGCGAGCGCCTGTGCCGAACGGTTGGGCTGGTAGCCCAGCCGTTCCGCAGCCTCGATGACGCGGTGTCGGCGTGCCGTGGAGACGGTGTCCGGTGCGCTCAGCGCGCGCGAGGCGGTGGCAGGGGAGACCCCGGCGGCGACGGCGACGTCGCGCAGAGTGGCCATGCTGTGCACCTCCGTGGTGTGCGGCAGTGATTGCGATTTCACTGTTTCACGCGTTCCGAATCATTCTGGGTCTGCGTGGTGCCTTCCATCATGCCACATGTGTACGACGTCTGTGCTTGAGGTTGCCGCGAGGGCGTTGCCGTGGGATAGTAGACCGACGTGATGAAAGCGCATTCAAGTGTTTCACCTGAGTGTTGATCCCCACGAACGCTGATCTTCAGTCATCGAGGACGAGGAGTTCCACCGTGACCGTGTCCCCCACGGCGCCCAGCGCCCTGCACGAGGACAGGCTGCTGCCCTCCCAGCCTCAGGAGAGGGCGATCGCTCGCGAGATCTTCGCCGCGACCTCGGGGCTACCCATCGTCTCCATGCACGGGCACGTCGACGCCGGGATGCTCGCGTCGAATTCACCGTTCCCCAACCCCGCGGAGCTCCTGGTCATCCCGGACCACTACCTGGTGCGCATGCTCGTCTCCCAGGGAGTGCCGCACGACTCCCTGGGCGTGCCGCGCAAGGACGGCGGCGCCGTCGAGACCGACCCGCGCGAGGTCTGGCGCGCGTTCGCGTCCCGCTGGAAGCTCTACCGCGGGACTCCCACGCGCATCTGGATGGAGCACGTGCTCGAGTCCGTGCTGGGAGTGACCTCGGCGCTGTCCGCGGCGACCTCGGACGAGATCTACGACGCGATCGCGGAGCGCCTCGCGCAGCCCGAGTTCCGGCCGCTCGCCCTGCTCGACAGCCTTGACATCGAGATCCTCGCCACCACGGACGCGGCCGGCGACAGCCTCGAGCACCATGCGGCGCTCGCGAGCGACGGCTACGGCGATCGCGTGGTGCCCACCTTCCGGCCGGACGCGGTCGTGAACCTCGACCGCCCCGACTGGCGCGCGAGCGTCGATGCCATGGCCGAACGATCCGGTATCGACATCGTCGACTACGCCAGCTATATCGCGGCCATCGAATCGCGACGCCGGGCCTTCGTGGCAGCCGGCACCCGCGCCACCGACCATGGCCACCTCTACGCGGACACCGAGCCCCTCGACCCTGCGGAAGCCGAGCGCGTCTTCCAGGCCGCACTGAAGGGAGAGGTGACCGGCGCATCGGCGCGGAAGTTTGCTGGCCACATGCTCACGGAGATGGCACGCATGTCCTGTGAGGACGGCATGGTCATGCAGCTGCACCCGGGTGTGCTGCGCGACTACGACCCGCGGGTCTTCGCGGAGCGCGGCCCGGACGTGGGCTACGACATCCCGATCCCGATAGACCACGCGCGGGCCCTGCAGCCGCTTCTGACCCGGTATGGCCACGACCCGCGTCTCACCCTGGTGCTGTTCACCGTGGATGAGGACGTGTTCGGTCGCGAGCTCGCGCCTCTCGCCGGCGTGTTTCCCGCGGTGCGCCTGGGCGCGCCGTGGTGGTTCCTCGACACCCCGGAGGCCATGCGCCGCTTCCGCGAGACCGTGACGGACACCGCGGGCTTCTACAACACGTCCGGGTTCGTCGACGACACCCGCGCGTTCCTGTCGATCCCCGCGCGCCACGACATCTCGCGACGGGTCGACGCCGGTCACCTCGCGAAGCTGGTCGCCGAGCACCGGCTGTCGCTCGACGAGGCCACCGAGACTGCTATCGACCTCGCGTACGAGATCCCTCGCGCCGTCTACCCGCCCCTGTCCTCCTGACCCCCCCCGAAGGAATCCACTGCCGTGACCGAAGTCCAGGACCAGAATCCCACCGCGCCGCGCCGTCCCGTGAGCGCGGGTGGCCCGAGCCCGCTCGTGCTGCCCGTGTTCGACGAGCCCGCAGCGGACCGCCCGCTCACCCGGTATGCCGTGATCGGCACGGGGCACCGCGCCGGCATGTATGTCGACGCGATCCTGGGTCCGCACTCCGACGTCGCCCAGATCGTCGCGTGGCTCGACCGCAACCCCGGCCGCATCGACTACTACGATGCGGAGGCCGGCGGCGGTGCGCCCGCGGGGCTGCCGCGCTACGACGCCGACGGCCTCGAGCGCATGATCGAGGAGTGCCAGGTCGACACCGTCATCGTGACGACGGTCGACGCGACCCACGCGGAGATGATCGACAGGGCGATGCGCGCGGGCGCGAACGTGGTGGTGGAGAAGCCGCTGACCACGACGGCCGAGGGCTGCCGCACCATCACGCAGGCCGTCGCTGAGACTGGCCGCGACCTCGTCATGACGTTCAACTACCGCTACGCCCCGCGCAACTCGACGCTGCGCGAGGTGATCGCGTCCGGGCAGATCGGCCAGGTCACGTCCGTGCACTTCGAATGGGTGCTCGACACCGTGCATGGTGCGGACTACTTCAGGCGCTGGCACCGCAACAAGGAGAACTCCGGCGGCCTGGTGATCCACAAGTCCAGCCATCACTTCGACCTGGTGAACTGGTGGCTGGGCGATGTCCCGGAGCGCGTCTACGCGCGCGGCGGGCTCAAGTTCTACGGCGCAGAGAATGCTCGTGCGCGCGGCCTCGGACCGCGCCCCGAGCGCGGCACCGGAGCCGAGGGCGATCCCTTCTCGCTCGACCTGCGCGACGACCCCCGCCTCGAGCAGCTCTATCTCAAGTCCGAGCACCACGACGGCTACCTTCGCGACCGCGACGTGTTCGACGAGGGCATCGACATCGAGGACAACCTCGCACTCGTGGTGGACTACCGATCCGGCGCCCTCCTGACCTACTCGCTCAACGCCCACGGCCCGTGGGAGGGCTACCGCGTGACGGTCAACGGCACCGAGGGGCGCGCTGAGCTCGAGGTCGTCGAGCGCGGCGCCGTCATCGCCGGAGAGGACGGCAAGGTCACTCTCGATCCGTCCGCGACCCCGGAGGGCGTCGCCGCCGACGAGGTGCGTCCGCAGGGCGAGCGCCTCGTGGTCCAGCGCCACTGGGAGGCACCCGTCGAGGTCGCCATCCCGGAGGGGATCGGCGGTCATGGTGGTGGCGACGCGATCCTTCTCATGGAGGTGTTCCGCTCCGACCTGCAGGTGGGCGAGGACCCGCTCAAGCGCGCGGCCGGCTACCGCGACGGACTGCGCGCCGTCGCGGTCGGCATCTCAGCCAACCAGTCGCTCGCCACTGGGGCACCCGTCGACGTCGCGTCGCTCGACCTGGGGGAGGACCTGTGAGCGACGTCCTCGCTTCGCTGGGCGCGCATCGGCTGGTGCCGGTGGTGGTGCTCGACGATGTGGCGCGCGCCGATGGCCTAGCCGGTGCGTTGGTTGCGGGCGGGTTGCCGGTCGCGGAGGTGACCTTCCGTACCGCCGCGGCGGCCGAGTCGATACGGATCATGGCGGAGCGTGGCGATCTGATCGTGGGTGCCGGCACGGTGCTGACGCCTGCGCAGGTGGATGAGGCCGCCGATGCTGGCGCGTCCTACGTGGTGTCGCCGGGGCTGTCGCGTGCGGTGGTGGAGCGCTGCGGCGAGCGCGGCGTTGCCGCGCTGCCCGGCGCGGTGACGGCGTCTGAGGTGATGGCCGCTCTCGAGCTGGGCGTGTCGACGGTGAAGTTCTTCCCGGCGGGGACCTCCGGCGGCGCTGCGGCGGTCAAGGCGCTCGCGGCTCCGTTCGGCGGAGTGTCGTTCGTGCCCACCGGCGGCATCGGGCCGAAGAATCTGCACGAGTACCTGAGCATTCCGGCCGTCCATGCGGTGGGCGGCTCGTGGATGGTGCCCCGGGACCTGGTCGCGGCAGGCGCGTTCGATGAGGTGACGGCGCTGGTGGCTGAGGCCGTGGCGCTGGCACGCAGTGACAGCGAAGGCGAGGAGGCCTGACGTGAGTGTCCTGAGTGTGAAGTCGGCGGACGAGTGCCGCTTCGACGCGGTGTCCCTGGGCGAGGTGATGCTGCGGCTCGACCCCGGGGAGGGCCGCATCCGCACCGCCCGGTCCTTCACCGCGTGGGAGGGCGGCGGCGAATACAACGTGTCCCGCGGCCTCGCCCGGGCGTTCGGATACCGCACCGGCGTGGTAACCGCGCTCGCGGACAACGAGGTGGGCCACCTGGTCGAGAACCTGATCCTGGCCGGCGGTGTCGACACCTCTCATCTGGTCTGGAAGGCGTACGACGGCATCGGGCGATCCGTGCGCAACGGGCTGAACTTCACCGAACGCGGATTCGGTGTCCGCGGAGCCGTAGGCGTGTCCGACCGCGGTCACACCGCCGCCTCTCAGCTCACTGCCGAGGACGTGGACTTCGACCACCTCTTCGGTGAGCTGGGGGTGCGGTGGCTGCACACCGGCGGCATCTACGCTGCGCTGTCGGAGACCGCCGCCGAGACCGTGATCGCGGCCGTCGAGGCCGCCCACCGTCACGGCACCGTGGTGTCGTACGACCTCAACTACCGGCCTTCGCTGTGGAGGGCGATCGGTGGGATCGCGAAGGCACAGGAGGTGAACCGGGCCATCGCTCCCCATGTGGACGTGATGATCGGCAACGAGGAGGACTTCACCGCCTCGCTGGGCTTCGAGGTCCCCGGCGTCGACGAGAACCTCGAAGACCTCGACGTCGCCGGCTTCGCGCAGATGATCGACAACGCCGCCGAGGCGTTCCCCAACTTCCAGGTGATCGCCACCACCATGCGTGGCGTCAAGACCGCGACCGTGAACGACTGGGGAGCCCTCGCCTGGTCGCGCGACTCCGGCCTCGTGCGTGCCACGCAGCGTGACGGGCTGGAGATCCTGGACCGCGTGGGCGGAGGCGACTCCTTCGCCTCCGGGCTGATCCATGGCCTCCTCGAAGGCGAGACCCTCGAACGTGCCGTGAACCTCGGCGCCGCCCACGGGGCTCTGGCGATGACCACCCCCGGCGACACGACCATGGCGACCAAGGCTGAGGTCCACAAGCTCGCCGCCGGCGGCGGCGCCCGCGTCGACCGCTAGCCGGCGCCACCGCATCGGCCCTGCGCTGGTGAAGCGCGGTCGACCGTCGCCAACAGCAGACAGAGCAGCGGCCCCGGACGATTCATCGTCCGGGGCCGCTTGTCCCTCCTGGATGAGAGCTTTGCCCGTCAGCCCTTCACGCCCGAGCTCACCGCCGAGCCCATGAACCGCTTCTGCGCGACCAGGAAGATCGCGACCACCGGCAGGATGTACAGCAGTGCGCCCGCAGCTTGAATCGTGGGCAGTCCGTTGCCGCGCGGGTCAAGGTAGCCCGATGCCGTCGCGACCGACAGCGTCGTGTTGTCGTAGTTGAGCAGCAGCGCGGGCGCGAGGTAGTCGGCCCAGGCCCACACGAACGACAGGATGAAGGACGTGAGGATGACCGGCCGCGCGAGCGGGAGGAACACCCGCACGAAGATGCGCCACCAGCCGCAGCCATCGATGATCGCCGCGTCCTCGAGTTCGAGAGGAATCGCCGAGAAGAACTGCTTGAACAGGAAGATCAGGTAGGGCGTGCCGGCAAGGCCCCACAGGACCCACGGCCAGTAGGTGCCCACCAGCCCCATGCGGGCGAACAGGATGTACGTCGGGATGAGCGTCGCGATGTGCGGGATCATCATCGTCGCGAGCAGAAGCGTGAACAGCGGTTTCTGGCCCTTGCCCCGTAGCCTCGCGAAGGCGAACCCCACGATGGCGCTCGTCGCGGTCGTCAGCGTGCTCATGATCGTCGCCAATAGGAGCGAGTTGAGCGTGAACTTCCCGTAGTCGATGCGTGTCACGGCCTCGTAGAAGTTTGAGAGCGTGGGGGAGATGTTGAGGAGGCCCTCTGCACCTTGCGAGAACTGTGCAGGCGTCGCGATGGATGCGAGCACGAGCCACACGATCGGGATGAGGAAGACGGTGGCCGAGATGATGACGGCGAGGTAGAGCCTGAACGACGCCGGCCTCCCGTGATCGGCCTCCGCCGGAGCCTTGCGGCGCCGCTTGCGTGCCGTGGTCTTGGGCTTCTGGGCGGCGATCGCCGCAGGAGCCTGGTCCTTGACGGTGGTGGTCATCTGGAGATCACTCCTCGTTTCCGGACTCGACCTGGTAGAACACGAAGCGCTTGCTCAGGCGCTGCAGGACGAGCGTGAGGGTCAGGATGAACAGGAAGAAGACCCAGAGCATCGCGGAGCCGTAGCCGAACCGGCTGTTGTAGAAGTACTCGTTGTAGACCTCGACCATGAACAGCGACGTGCTCTGCGGGACATTCGCCGAGCTCGCGATTGAACTCGTCTCCGCGAGCAGCATGGGCTGCACCAGAATCTGCAGGGTCCCGATGACGCCGGTGATGACCTGGAAGTAGAGCACAGGTGAGATGAGCGGGATCACGATGCTGCGGGTGATGCGCCACGAGCTCGCGCCATCGATCTTCGCAGCCTCCTCCAGCTCGACGGGGACGTCCTGCAGTGCGGCAAGGATGATGACCATGCCGGCGCCGCAGCCCCACAGCATCATGATGATGAGCACGTAGAACGCATACGGATCGGCGAGCCAGGTGATCTTGGAATCGCTGAAGAAGCTCAGGAGGTAGTTGAGAAGTCCTGCGTCGCGGTTGAAGATCAGGCGGAACATGATCGCTGTCGCGACCACCGGGACCACGGACGGCAGGAAGAAGATCGCGCGGAAGGCGCCGCGAGCACGCAGGCGGTGGTTCACCATGATCGCGAGAACGAGCCCGAGCGCCACGCTCAGAGGCACCACGATGATGGTGAACAGGACGGTGCGGACGATGCTCTGCATCGCGCTCGGGTCCGAGGTGATGAGCTCCACGTAGTTGCGGAAGCCCACCCAGCGCCAGAAGGACGACTTGCCGTCGTAGTTGGTGAAGCTGACGCCCAGCGCATAGACGATCGGCATGAGCGTCAGCGCCACGAAGCCGATGATCCACGGCGAGGCGAACAGGTAGAAGGTCGAAGAGCGGTAGCGGCGCCAGCCGCGACCACGGGACGTGCCCGTGGTCGCGGCCGGTGCCTCAGTCACGGTGGACATCAGCCCAGCTGGTCCTTGCCCTGCGCAAGGAGGGTGTTCATCTGCTCCTGGATCGCAGCTGCGACGCCGGCGGCGTCCTTGTTGCCCTGGATGCCAGCGGTCACCTCGGCGTCCACGATCTGGTCCCACTGCGAGAGCTGAACGTAGGGCGAGTCGGGCAGCGGCTGGACGTACTCCGCCTCGATGAGTGCGGCGTCCTTCGCCTGCACCTGGTACGGCTGCTCACTGGGCAGCTCCTCCCACAGCGACTCGAGGATGGGCAGGCCCCAACCCGTCTGAGCGCGCTCGGCAGCGGGCTCCTGGCCCATGAAGTACTCGAGCACGAGCCACGCCGCACCAGGTGCGTCAGACCCGGACGGAATGTACGCGCCGACGCCGCCGAAGATGGGGCTGACGCGATCGCCGAACGTGGGTGCCGGCGCCATGGTCGTCGTCTCGGCGACGGTGGCCGCCTCGTCGGCCTGCAGGTTGCCGCCGAACCAGTAGCCGTCCATGGTCATCGCCATGTTGCCAGCGATGAAGGTAGGGGCGTCCTGGCCGTCGGGGAGCGGGTTGAGCGACGTCACTCCGACCCCCGAAGTGCCGTAGTCGATGAGCCACTGAATGGCACGCTCGGCCTCCGGGGTGTCGAAGGTGACCTCGGTGAGGTCGTCGTTGTAGACCTCGCCGCCCTGCTGGACGATCATCGTCTGCAGCAGGTTGGTGATGCCCCAGCCCCACTCGAGTCCGAGCGGGTACTCGACGCCTGCGTCCTTGAGCTCGATGGCCTTGTCGAGCAGGTCGTCCCAGCTCGTGGGCTCGGTGGTGTCGAGGGGCTCGATGCCGGCCGCGTCGAACAGTGCCTCGTTCTGCCAGATCGTGGCGTCGGGGCTCCAGTCCTTGATGATGCCGTAGTAGTTGCCCTGACCGCGCGTGGTGCCGTCGTAGCGCCAGGCGTCGTTCGCCGGAAGGAGGTCGTCCTCAGTGAGGATCTCCGAGTTCGCAATGAAGTCGTCGAGGTTGGTGGCAAGGCCCTTGGCGAACAGGTTCGAGTTGGGGCCGGAGCGCACGATGTCCGGCGGGTCGCCCGCAGTCATCATCGCGTTGAGGCGGGTCTCGTCGTACTCGATGAACTCGATGGTGATGTGGGGGTACTCGTCCTCGATCGCCGCGATGTGGTCCTCGGTGAACTCCGAGGACTTGTACATCACCGTGACGGTGACGGGCTCGGTGGAGTCGACGTCGGCTGCGGCATCAGCAGACTCTGACGAACTGGACGAACTGCACCCTGCGAGCAGCAGCGCAGCCCCCGCGGCGGCAGCGGTGCTGCCGGACACGAGCCGCGTGCGGCGGTTTTTCATGGTGATGGACATCGCTGTCCCCTTTCCTGTGCGTGGTGTGTTGCGTTGCGCGGTCATGGCGTGGACCGGACCGGGGTGCTCTCGCGCTCGATCAGCGGCGCGGGAACGGTCTCGTTCACGACCTCGCTCAGGTCGTGTTCGAGAAGAATGCGAACCATCTCGCGGCTGATCTTCGCGAAGGGCTGGCGAAGGGTCGTGAGAGGCGGGTCGAGTGTGACGGCGAGCCCGGTGTCGTCGAAGCCGACGACCGCGACGTCGTCGGGGACAGACTTGCCTGCGGTGCGAAGGGCTGCCATGGCACCCGCCGCCATCGAATCATTCGCCGCGAACACCGCGTCGATGTGCGGCGATTCCGCTAGCAGCTGCTCCATCGCGTCCCGGCCGCCGTGGTGCGTCCAGTCGGCCTCCGCCACGAGCGCCGGGTCGAACTCGATGCCCGCTGCGGCGAGCGCGTCGCGGTATCCCTCGAGTCGGGCCACCGCACCCCAGACGTCCTGGGGGCCAGTGATCATGGCGACCTTGCGACGTCCGGCGTCGACGAGGTGCTGGGTCGCACGGCGACCGGCATCGCGGTCATCCGCGGACACGCTGCTGACGCGGTTGTTGTCTGCCAGCGGGCGACCACAGCACACCGTCGGCACGCCGGCCTCGACGAGCATGTCGACGATCGGATCGGTCGAGCGCGGCGACACCAGCAGGACGCCGTCGACGGGTCCACCGCGCAGGAAGTCCATGACTGCCTTGCGCTCGGCGTCGGAGCCGGCCGTCATGAGCACGAGCGACAGACCGTGCTCGAGGAGGGCCGCAGACATCTCGCGCAGCAGAACCGGGTTGTTGGGATCGCCGAACAGGCGGTCCTGCGGCTCGGGGAGAAGGAACACGACGGTGGACGAGCGCCCGTTGGCGAGGGAGCGTGCGTGGCGGTTCGGGCGGTACCCGGTCGCGGTGATCGCCGCTCGGATCGCCGCTGCTGACTCCTCGCCCACCCACTTACGGCCGTTGAGGTAGCGCGACACGGTGCCGGAGGAGACGCCGGCGACACGAGCGACCTCGTGAATGGTCGCCTTGCCGCGCGGAGCGCGGGCGGTGGCGTTGCCGGGTCCGGCGGCCTGTTCCGTCTCCTGGCGCATCTCGCCTCCTCGGTGAGCTCTTCGTTGAGTAACCGGTTTCACCGGTGCCTGTAAGCGGTAACAGTATGGGCGCTCCTGAATCGTGTCAACATTTCCGACGGGAGTTACCTGATCGTGATCTAGCGTCGAATCGATTCGCCTTCATACGCGAAGCGGTAGGTCCCGCTGCCGATGAACGCCGTGGCGCGGCCCGTGACGTCGTGCGCAGTGGTGAGCACTGCTTCGGCAGGTTGCACCGTGAGGCTGTAGCCGGTGTGCACAGGGAGAGAGACGATCGCGCTCGTGTTCGGAGGCACAGTGAGATCGATCGTGCACTCCACGCCCACGCCGACGCGCGAGACACTCACGGGGCCGCGCTCCGTGTGGACCGTTCCTTCGACGCGCTCGAGCACAGAGATGTCCGGTGCGATCGTCAGGTGTGCGCCGTGCTGCGCATGGGGAGAGACTCCGAGGAAGTGGCGCACGAGCGACGTTGCCGCCGTGGCCCCCCACGCGTGCGATTCGCTCTGGCCCGGGGTCCACTGCTCCCAGGTGAAGGAGTGCCCATCAGCCACGAGCTTCGCCCACCCGAGGTCGTCGGTGTTCGTCAGGAGTCTCAGCGTGGCTGCGGGCAGGCGTGCTGCTAGAAGCGCATCGACCAAGTAATGAGCCGTCATCGGACCCTGCCGCATGCCGAGGCTCGCGATGTACGCGCCCAGGTCGTCGACTCGCGTCGCTGGCGCGATGCCGAAGGCGAGCGGGTACGAGCTCGCGTGCTGACTGCGGTGCCGGCTGGGCGATCCGTCCGCGTAGAGCCCGTCGACGTAGCCACGGGCATCGAGCAGGCGATCGTTCATTGCTGTGCGGAGGGTCTCGGCTGACGCCTGGGCACGGTCGGCGTCAGTGTCGCGGCCCAGCACGCGTGCGATCGAGGTGAACCCTTCGAACGCGCGGAACGCCAGTGCGTTGATCGTGGTCCGCGCGGCGGTGTCGACGTCGTACCCGAAGCGGCCGGGGGCCGGCCAATCCACGATGCCGTGAAGATAGGGCCCCTTGCCTCCCGCGAGGTCGGTCACCAGGCCGGCGGTGGGGCCGGACGCCGGGATGGCACGCGTGATGTACTCGGCGGTGCGCCTCAGATAGGGGTACGCCTCGTCGAGGAGAGCTGCGTCTCCGGACTCGACGAAGTAGTCCCAGACCCAGCCGATCATGTTGATCGAGAAGTCAGGGATGTCGCGCTTGCCATCGCCGTTCGGATAGACGGCGTTGTACCGTCCGGCGTCGTCGCCCTCGAACCAGTAGCGGTCCTGCGATGCCAGCACCTGACGGATCGCCTTGCGGGTGAGCTCTCGCTCCCGGAACAGCGCCATCGATGCTTGGGAGATGTTCACGGCATCCTGGAGGAACTGGCCCTTCTCCCGCGTCGGCGTATCGACGAACTGGTTCTGTGCGCCCAGCAACGCGGACCGGCGCATGAGACCGAAGACGTCGTCGAGTATGGGCTCGGAGCTCGTGAAGGTCGCGGTTCGGCCCTGCGGGACCTCAGCGTGTACGACAGTCGCGCGGACCTGGGCGAGGTCCATCTGCTCTCCCGCCGGCGAGATCTGGAGGTAGCGCATCCCCAGGTGGTCGAGGGTCGAGTAGGTCTGCGACCCGTCGCGCTGGGTGTAGACGAACCGCATGTCCGTCTCCTGCGTCGTGGCCACCGTCGTCGCCACGCGCCCGTGGCAGTCGCGCGAGTAGCCTCCGGTGAGCTCGACCCGCCGGCCGGCCTCGCCCCGGTTGAAGGTGACGCTGATCCGCGCGGGAATCACCGCTCCGAAGTCGTAGACCGTCGAGCCATCAGGCAGACGATCGATCGCGATGGGCAGCGCAGGCGACTCGGCACTCGGCGTGAGCTCTGGTACCAGCGCGGCAAGTACCGGCGTCGGGTGCGCACCGATCACGGTGACGTGGCGCCGGGTCCCCTCCACGGGACCTGAGCCGAGCCTCCCGTCGCATTCCTCGACGAAGTCGCCCTCGAAGTTGCGCAGCTGTGATCCGCTCCACGCTGAGTCGTGCGCGTCCCACATGGCGTCCGTCGCGACCGTCTCGGTCTGGCCGTCGGACGTGACGACGGTCAGCTGGGCGATGAGTCCGATGACCCCGGCCGCCCGACCCTGGCCGTCGCCGTACCAGCGTGCATGGAAGCGCAGGGTGAACTCGCCGTCTGCGTCGCGCACGGCATCGGTCACGTCCCATCCCTGGTAGCGGGACTCGCCGGGGTAGTCGAACGACTGGCCACGCCCGATGCGGTGGTCGCCTACCCACAGCTCGTAGTCGTGCGCGGCCGCAGCGTGCAGCGTCGCGGCGGCGACATCGGACGTGCGCAGGCGCACCACAGTCTCCGCATACCAGTACACGTCGTCGTCGATGTCGGGCTCGTCGCTGTCCGGCCGGATCCACGACGCGGCCCACTGGTCGTCCGCACGACCCGTGACGAACTGCGCCTGTGCGTCAGGTTCCGACCAGCGCTCCCGCTCGTCACGAACCGCCACCCGCCAGGAGTACGGGTGCCCGGGCCGAAGTGGCTGTCCGCGATACGCGATGCGCGACTGATCGGCGGATGCGACCGCGCCCGAGTCCCAGACCACCTCGTGTGTCACGCCGTGCTCGACGATGATCCGGTACGCAGTCTGCCGGCGGTCGTGACCGGCGCCTTCGAGCACCCATGAGAAGCGCGGATCGATCACCGCCAGTGGCCGGTCGAGGTCCTCGGTCAGGAGCCCGCGAGCCACGAGCGCCGGGGTCACATCCGTCGGAGTAGCTGCATGCGTCATCGTCAGTCCAAGAGTCGAGGGTCATTCGGAGGAACGGCATCGCCGCGAGAAACCGATCTCGCAGTATAGTCACGGCAGCGAGCCGCTCCTCGGCGAGCGCAGTCAGGGGAGCATCACGGACGGGAGCGTCATGGCGAGGCGAAACGCGAACGGGCGTGCTGCGGTGACGATCAGCCACGTGGCCGAGGCCTCGGGAGTTTCGCGAGCGACTGTCTCGCGTGTCGTGAACGGCAACGCCTCGGTGAAGCCGGAGATCGCTGAGCGCGTCAGGTCAGAGATCGCGAGGCTCGGCTACGAGCCGAGTCCCGTCGCGCAGTCGCTGTCACTGGGCCGTACATCGACGGTGGGCATGGTGGTGCCCGATCTGGGGAACCCCACGTTCCAGAGCATTCTGCACGGGGTGAACCAGGCGGCTGCGAGCGCGGGCTATCGGGTGCTGGTTGCCGACTCTGGCGAGTCGGACGTCGATGAGCCGGCGATCGTCGAAGATCTTCGCCGGCGCACCGATGCGGTGATCGTGTGCTCGCCGCGCATGAGCGCGGAATCACTCAACGCCGTGATACCCCGGGTCGTGCCAGCGGTGGTGGTGAACAGGGACGAGCCCGTTCCCGCCGCGAGGGTCGTGGTGGACTACGCCGCCGGAATCGTCGCGCTCGGTCGTCACCTGGTCGACCTCGGTCACCGTCGGATCCTGCATCTCGACGGGCCGCCTGGTTCGAACGCTCAGGCCGCCAGGGCAGTGGGCCTCGCGACGCTCGCGCACACGTATCCGGATCTTGTGGTCCTGCGCGAGCCGTGCGGCGCGACGATCGCGGCCGGAGAGGCAGCGTTCGAGCGCGCGCGTGCGAGCGGCGCCACCGCGGTGATCGGGTTCAATGACCTGGTCGCGCTCGGCCTCATGGGCCGTGCGGCTGAACATGGCTGGCGGGTTCCGGACGACGTGTCGATCGCCGGTTTCGATGACATTCCTTTCGCGCACCTGTCTCGTCCGGGGCTGACGACGGTGCACGTGGCGCTCGAATCGGTCGGCGAGGCGGCCTGGGGTGCCCTGTCACACCAGTTTGCGGAGGCGGTGGGCGCCGACTTCCGCTCATTCACGCCCGTGCTCGTGGTGCGCGGAAGCACCGGTCCTGCCCTCCCCGGGTGAGCGGCGGCCTGGAGCGGTAACCGGTTTCTTGACGGAATGCGCCCTCGTGGGCGATGCTTGGCGCCAGTCGTCGGAACGTGCACTCCGGCATGGACGACGCGATACGAAGAGGTCAGAGTTGAAACGTCACACCGACGGCAGTCGTCCCAGCGATCGAGCGCACGGACGGCGGTGCGCACGGTGAGCCCCGAGGTGCACACGCTGGTCGAGGTGGCGCCCGACACCACAGTTGACGTGACGGTCGCGCCGGCGCTCGAGCCGGCACCTGTGGACATGGGCGACCCAGAGGGCACCCGCGACCGGATCCAAGTCATGAGCCGCTGCATCGAGCGCGACGGCACGCCGTGGATCCCCGTGATGGGCGAGTACCACTTCAGCAGGGACCGGCCCGAGCGGTGGGAGCGCGAACTGCAGAAGATGCGCTCGGGCGGCGTCGACGTGGTCGCGACCTACCTCGTGTGGGTCCTGCACGAGGAGGTCGAGGGGCGCCTGCGCTGGGACGGTCCACGGGACATCCGGGCCTTCGTCGAGACGGCTCGGCGCGTGGGACTCGAGGTGGTGCTGCGGGTCGGGCCGTGGGTGCACGGCGAGACGCGCAACGGCGGGCTGCCTGATTGGCTCCAAGCTCTGCCAGTCGCGCACCGCACCGACGATCCCGCCTACCTCGCCCATGTGCACGGGTGGATCGAGGGGATCGCGGACCAGACGCGCGACCTGTTCCACGACCGCGACAACCCTGACGGCCCGATCATCGGGGTCCAGGTCGAGAACGAGCTGTACGACCAGCCGGGTCACCTCGCGACGCTGCGGCGCATGTGCGAGCACGCCGGCATGCGCGCGAGCCTGTGGACGGCCACCGGCTGGGGTGGCGCCCAGCTGCCGCGCGGCGCGGTCCTGCCCGTCTACGCCGGGTACTCGGACGGCTTCTGGGAGGAAGCCGACATCGACTGGCCCGCGTTCGGCGTCAAGCATTTCACGTTCAGTGAGGAGCGAGACGACCTCACCGTGGGGGCGGACCTCCGCGACACCGCGGTCGAGGTGGGGACTGATGCGGCGCTGGGCGCGGGCGATCCCTGGCCCTACGCGACGTGTGAGCTCGGCGGAGGCATGACGGTCGCGTACCACCGACGCCCGCACGTCGACTCTGCCGATGTCGCTGCTCTGGCGCTGACGAAGCTGGGATCCGGCTCCTCGTGGCAGGGGTACTACCTCTATCACGGTGGCACCCATGCGATCGGCGAGCTGTCGACCACGCAGGAGTCGCATGTCACGGGGTATCCCAACGACGTCCCCGTGATCGACTACGACTTCTACGCACCCATCGGGGCGCAGGGGCAGCAGCGGCACCACTTTCACGCGCTCCGGCGCCAGCACCTCTTCATTCGGGAGTTCGGCGCGACGCTCGCACCATTGCCGGCTGTCTTTCCGACGAAGGTTCCCGGTGGTCCGCGATGGTCCGTACGACACGACGGAAGCCGCGGCTTTCTTTTCCTCAACAACCATCAGCCCGCCGTCGAGGCGCTGCCGTCGCTCCCGGACGTGGCGTTTCACGTGCGGGGACCCGAGTCCGTCGTGACCGTGCCCAGCGATCCCGTCCGCATCCCGTCGGGCGTGAGCGCCATGTGGCCGCTGCGCCAGACGTACGGCGCGATCCGGGCGCTGACTGCCACCGCTCAGCCCATCACGTCCATCGAGGTCGATGGGCGCACTGTCGTGCTCTTCGCGGCATCCGATGGCATCGACGTGGAACTGCAGTTCGAAGGAGTCGAGCCTCAGGCCGTCACCGGTGCACTGGTCGAGACTCGAGGCGAGACCGTGGTCGCACGGCCGTCGAGGGCCGTGGGACCCGAGTGCGTGGTCTCCGTGGCCGATACCGATCTGGTCTTCTTGACGGCCCAGCAGGCAGACTCCGTCTGGCGAGGCGAGGTCCGTGGCCGCGACACTGTGCTCTTGTGGGACGGCGAGGGATGGTTCGACGACACAGGCTTTCGTGTGGTGGCGCCCCAGCACGATGCGGTCGTGCTGGCGTTGCCTCCGTTGGCTGGTCCCCAGGAGGGATCAGTGGGCGCTTTCGCGGTGCACCCCGTACCGTCGGGACCCGCCGAGTTCGCTGTCGCCATCGAGCGGACTCCTGCGGCGGTCGCGGCCCCGGTGCGCGAGGACCATCGGTCGGGGCGCCGGTCGGCTCCCACCGACGACGACTTCGCGGCGCTCGAGCCCGTTGCCGTCGCGATCCAGGACTCATGGTTCGAGGGCGTCGATCAGTTGATGCTCTCGCTCGCATGGACGGGTGACGCGATGCGCGTGTATGTGGGGGAGTCGCTCGTGTGGGACCAGTTCTGGTCCGGGCGACCTCTTGAACTCGACCTCATGCCGTACCGTGACGCCATTCGCGAGGAGGGACTGTCGATCCGCGCGTTCGCGTGGCTGACCACGGGGTGGACGGTGCATGTCGACCGCCGTGTACGTCCCGCGCTGTCGCGCCCGGTGCTCGAGCTGGGCGCCGCGATCGCGCGACCGGTCGTGACCACCAGCCTGGCGTGAGCGGCGCTGGGTGTATCGTCAGCCCTTGCGGAGGGCGCGGTACTCGGACGGACTGACATCGTGCGTACGGCGGAACTGGCGTGAGAAGTACAGGGGGTCAAGGTAGCCCACGGCGGTCGCGACCTGCCCGACCGGCATGCTTGTCGTGTCCAGCAGAGACCGGGCACGAGCCATGCGCAATGAGGAGTGATACGAGGCAGGGCCACCACCGGTCGCCTCGCGAAACAGCGCCCCGAGGTGCGACGGGGAGATGCCCACCAGCGCGGCCAGCTCTGTGACGGAGACCGATCCGTCGACTCGCGCCTCCAGGTAGCGCATCGCGCGCTCGAGCGGTGTGCCCTCTGCAGGGAGCACGGCGTCGACGGCCAGGCGACTGAGCAGGTTCCATGCGACTCCGGAGGCTGCCAGCAGCCGGGCGTCCGAGGGCGGCCGCTCCATCGTGCTGACGAGCTCATCGAACAGCGCGGACACGCGGTCAAGGCCTTGCACACGGCGCACTGTCGGGCCCAGACCCGGGAGCGGAGCGACGAGCTCGGCGACGTCGGAACCCCGGAGGTGCATCCACCAGATCGTCCATGGGTCGTCGGATGCCCAATAGTCGTGCGGCGCGAGTGCGGGGATCGTGATGCACGTGCCGGGACCGACAGCGGTGGTGTCGTCGCCGATCCGAACAGTCCCTCTGCCGGCGACGCACAGGATGACGATGGTCTCGGGCACGCCCGTTGTCCGGGTGCGTCGATGCCCGCTGGCGTGCGGGAAATACCCCGCGTCGGTGACCACCAGTCGTCGTGTCGCGGGTGCCGCCAGAGCCTCCGCGACACGCGGCCGTGGCAGCACGCATAGGCGCTGGCCCGCGAAGCCCTCGGGTCGCGCGGTGGTGGCGGAGGTTTCCGTTGAATCGTCCATGTGCTTCCTGGGATCGACTATACCGGCCCACGGATCGGAGGACTAGATTGCGAGCATGACCAGCAATGTCGCTCGTGCCGAGTCGGTGTCCGCAGACGCCGCCGCCATCGCCCTCCCCGACGCGCCCCCGCAGTTCGCGCAGGTCCTCACGGACGGCGGCGCTGTCGCCTGGAGCGAGCCTGTCGCCATCCGGACCTACGAGGCGGGCGAGCCGAGCCCGTACCCCATGTACCTCGACCGCCGCGTCTACCAAGGCTCGAGTGGCAGGGTCTATCCGATTCCGTTCACCGAGTCGATCGCCGACGATCCGGTGACCCGCCACTGGGACGCCGTTCATCTCGAGAACGCCTACGTGCGCCTGATGATCCTGCCCGAGCTGGGGGGCCGCATCCACATCGGCTACGACAAGACGACGGGATACGACTTCTTCTACCGCAACAACGTCATCAAGCCGGCGCTGGTAGGTCTCGCGGGACCGTGGATCAGCGGCGGCGTGGAGTTCAACTGGCCGCAGCACCACCGGCCCGCCACATACCTCCCGGTCGAGACGTCCATCGAGGAGGCAGCGGACGGATCCGTCACCGTCTGGTGTCACGATCACGACCCGTTCGCGCGCATGTCTGCGCAGCACGGCATTCGGCTGCGCCCGGACAGCTCGGTGGTCGAACTCGCGGTACGCGTCCACAACCGCACGAGCGAGCGACAGACCTTTCTGTGGTGGGCAAACGTGGCGGCCCGCGTCCATGATGACTACCAGTCATTCTTCCCCGAGGACGTGCGCTACGTCGCCGATCACGCGCGGCGAGCACTGACGGCCTTCCCGGAGGCGGACCGGCCGTATTACAACGTCGATTATCCGGCGCTCGCGGCGGAGCAGTCGGGCGCGGACCGGATCGACTTCTACCGGAACATTCCGGTGCCCACCTCGTACATGATCGTCGACTCGCACGAGGACTTCTTCGGTGGCTACGACCATGCCGCGGGCGCCGGCTTCGTGCACTGGGCGGAGCGCCGGGTGTCTCCCGGGAAGAAGCAGTGGACCTGGGGCAATGCGCCCTTTGGACATGCGTGGGACGATCAGCTGACTGACGGCGATGGCCCGTATGTCGAGCTCATGGCGGGTGTCTACACCGACAACCAGCCCGACTTCTCGTGGCTGCTGCCGGGGGAGTCGAAGGTCTTCACGCAGCACTGGTTCCCCATCCCGGCGATCGGCCCGGCCCATCAGGCCACGCCCGACGCAGCCGTCAACGTCAGGCGCGACGGCGGCGTCACGGCGACGGTGGCAGTCACCTCACCGCGCCGGGGCGCGGTGCTGCGGATTCTTGCGGACGACGATGCGGTGGCCGAGCGCGTAGTAGACCTCGCTCCCGGCGAGACGGCCACGCTGTCGTCCGGGCCCGTTGAGGGCGCACTAGCCGTCGAGCTGATGGATGCGTCCGGCGCCGTGCTCGTGCGCTGGGAACCGGTCGAGGTTCCCGAGGGGGAGCCATGGGTCGCGGACGAGCCGCCGGCTCCCGAGTCGGTGGACACGGTCGAGGAGTTGTACCTCACCGGTGTGCACCTGGCCCAGTACCGCCACCCGACCCGGTCGCCGCTGCTCTACTGGGACGAGGCGTTGCGCCGGGAACCGGGAGATGTGCGCACGAACCTGGCGGTCGCTGACCTTGATTACCGCACGGGCCGTTACGCGGACGCACTGTCGCGCATCGAGCGCGCGCTCGCCCGCCTGACGCGTCGCAACGCCAACCCGACCGACACTGAGGCGTACTACCTCTCAGGCCTGGTGCTGATGCGTTTGGGTCGCGTGGAGGAGGCCGAGCGAGCGTTCGGCAAGGCGGGCTGGGATGCGACGTGGGCTCCTGCCGCAGGTCTCGAGCTTGCCCGGTCTCTGGCGCGTCGTGGCCGGAACCAGGCCGCGCTGCGGGTTCTCGACACCCTCGACGGCGTCGTGAGCCACGACCCCCGCCGTGCGGCACTGAGGGTCATCGTGGTGCGCCGGTCGGGACGCGACCACGAAGCGCGGGAGATCCTCGAGAGCGCTCTCGCGGTCGACGGCCTCGATGCGACGCTGCGGGTGCTGGCCGGGAAGCCTGTCGCAGATGATCCGGGCATGCTGCTCGACGTCGCCCACGACCTCGGCGCAGCCGGCGACGTCGACGGTGCGCTCGAGGCCATCGACCGCGCAGTCGCCGCTACTGATCTGGGCGCCGGGAACGTACGGCCACTCGCTCACTACCTCGCTGCCGCGATGCTCGAGCGCGACGGAAGGCCCGGTGAGGCGGCGGAACGGCGCGCTGCGGCACGGCGCGAGGATCTCACCTATGCGTTCCCGCATGGACTCGACGCGCTCGATGCCCTCACCGCCGCCACGGTTGCCGACCCGCAGGACGCTGTCGCGCACGCGCTGCTCGGCACGCTGCTGTACGACAACGGCAGGCGCGGGCATGCCGCGTCGCTGTGGGAGCACGCGATCGGACTGGGTCTTCGCGACCCGGTGCTGCTCCGCAACGCCGGGCTGGCTGCGTACACGGTGTCGCACGACGACGACCTCGCGTGGGAGCGCTATGACCAGGCCGTCGCCGCCGCCCCCGGTGATGCGCGCCTGCTGTTCGAGCGTGACCAGCTCGCGCTCAAATTGGGGCACGGTACCGCGCAGCGGCTCGCTGCGCTGGAGCCCGTCGAAGATCTGGTGCTCACGCGTGACGACCTCACCATCGAGTACGTCGAGCTCCTCGTCGCCCAGGGCCTCGCGGACCGTGCGCTCGCGATCCTCACCGGTCGTGCGTTCCACCCTTGGGAGGGCGGGGAAGGGCGGGCGCTCGCAGCGTGGGACCGCACCAACGAGGCGTTGGGCCGCGGCACGGTGGACCCCCCGCGAAGCCTGGGCGAAGCGCGTGCACGCTACGCGCCGCCGCCGCCCGTCCGGGACGACGGTGTCACCGACTACTTCGCGACCAGCCTGCCCGAGTTGCTGCTGTTCGCCCGCGAGCAGGCGAGTCACGTCGGCCGCCAGGCCTGACGTGCACGGCGAAGTCTCGATCTCCAGCGCTGGCTACGCAACGACCGTCACCACCCATGGCGCCACGGAGCGGTGCCTGACCGCAGCGGGGCGGGACCTCATCGCTCCGTTTCCCCGGGGTGCACGGCGGCCCGAGATGAGGGGTGCGCTGCTGGCGCCGTGGCCCGGGCGCACCAGCGGTGCGCGCTACACCTACGACGGCACCGAACACGTGCTGCCGACGAACGAACCCGGACGCAATGCGGCGCTGCACGGGTTCGCCGCCTGGACTGAGTTCGACATCGTGACGCACGAGCCCGACCGCGTGGTGATGGCCGGGGAGATCCTTCCTGGTCGCGGCTACCCCTGGAGGCTGGACCTCGTGGTCGACGTCGCCGTGGATAACGCAGGCCTCACCCACGTGATCACCGCCACGAACGTCGGTACGGGGACAGCTCCAGTGGGTCTGGGCTTTCACCCCTACCTTCTGGCGGGCGAGATGCGTGCCGGCGCGGCGGACGCCTGGACCATGTCGTTGCAGGCGGGCCACGTGCTCGCGCTCACCGGACGCGCGCTCGACCCGGGGCCTCTCGCGCCGTTCGAGCCCGCGGCGGTCAGGGACGATCGCGGAGGCCAGAGTCTCGAGGGCGTGCGCCTGAACCACGCCTACACCACCCTCGAGCGCGACGACGACGGGTGGTCGCGGGTGCGCCTCACCGGCGACGGCGGCGCTGGTGTCGAGCTGGCGGTCGACCGGGGCTACCCGTGGATCCACGTCTATACCGCAGATGAGGCGCCGGCCCCTGACAGGCGGGCCAGCGTCGCCGTCGAGCCCACGACCTGTCCACCGGACGCCTTCAACTCCGGGCGAGACCTCGTCAGGCTGGGGCGGGGAGAGAGCCTCAGCGCCGCCTGTCGAGTGCGCGCTCTGTCCTAGGGATCGCGGGTCGCGAGTCCGCCACGGCGCTGCGCGGATCGGGTCGAGAAGGCCCCGTCAGTCGCGTGGGATGAGCCGCCGCAACTGCGTCACGTGCCCGGGGTTGAGATCCACCACCGACGCGACGCCCAGGAGCTTCATGGTCCGCACGATTTCCCTGCGCAGGATGTCGATGGACCGGTCCACGCCCTCGCGGCCGCCGGCCATGAGGCCATACAGGTACGCGCGGCCCACGAGCGTGAAGTCAGCGCCCATCGCGAGGGCGGCCACGATGTCCGCGCCGGACATGATGCCGGTGTCGAGGATGATCTCGGCGTCGTCCCCGAGCTCCTTGCGCACGGCAGGAAGCAGGTGGAACGGCACCGGAGCGCGGTCCAGCTGGCGACCGCCGTGATTGCTCAGCACGATGCCGTCCGCGCCCACATCCATGACGGCCTTGGCGTCAGCGACGGTCTGGATGCCCTTGACGAAGATCTTGCCGCTCCACTGCTCGCGGATCCAGGCGAGGTCGTCGAAGTCCAGCGTGGGGTCGAACAGGGCGTCGAGCAGTTCGCCGATGGTCCCGTCCCACTCGGACAGCGACGCGAAGGTCAGCGGCTCGGTGGTGAGGAAGTTGACCCACCACTCGGGTCGCGGGATCGCGTTGAGGACGGTCTTCGGGGTCAGCTGCGGGGGGATCGTGAAGCCGTTGTAGCTGTCGCGCAACCGAGCGCCCGCGACGGGCACGTCCACGGTCACCAGCAGCGTGTCGAAGCCGGACACGGCTGCGCGGGTGACGAGGTCCATCGACTTCGCGCGGTCCTTCTGCATGTACAGCTGGAACCAGTTGCGTCCGCGCGGGTTGGCGCGCGCGACGTCCTCGGGCGACGTGGTGCCCACGGTCGACAGCGAGAAGGGGATGCCGGCGGCGCCGGCCGCCGAGGCGCCCGCCCGCTCGCCCTCGCTGTGCATCATCCGGGTGAAACCCGTGGGCGCGATGCCGAAGGGCAGCGCGGAGGTGCCGCCCGCGATCGACACCGACGTGTCGACTGCGGATACGTCGCGCAGGATGGCCGGATGGAACTCGATGTCGAGGAAGGCCTGGCGCGCGCGGGCCAGGGACAGCTCGGCCTCGGCGGCGCCGTCGGTGTAGTCGAACGCGCCCTGGGGCGTCCGCCGCTTCGCGATCTTCCTCAGATCAGCGATGGTGTGCGCCTTCGCGAGCCGCCGCTTGCGCCCGTCCATCTCGAACTTCTTGAAGCGCAGGAGAGGCGCCAGCTCGCTCGGCTTGGGGAAGTGCCGTTCCTGCTTCACGTCAGACTCCTCATTTCTGATGCCCGCGGCGACGTCACGCGCGGGGCTCGAAGGTGCGAGGGGCGAAGGTCCGCCGCACCAGGTCTCGCATCGACTCTAGAGTGCCGTCGATCGCGCCCAGCGCGCGACCCTGCACCAGCACGTTGCCCAGCGCGGTCGCCTCGACGGGTCCGGCGACCACGGTGAGCCCTGAGTGATCAGCCGTGCGCTGGCACAGGAGCTCGTTGAGCGCGCCGCCACCCACCATGTGGATGGTGTCGACGGGCTGCCCCGAGAGGGACGATGCGGTGGCTACCGCCCGCGCGAACGCTTGGGCCAGGCTCTCGATGATCGAGCGCGCGACCTCGGCGCGGCTCGAGGGTGCGCTGAGTCCGCGCTCGGTGCACCACTGGGCGATGCGCGCGGGCATGTCGCCGGGCGCCATGAAGACGGGGTCGTTCGCGTCGAACACGGGAACGTCGGGCCCCACGGCGTCGGCCTCCGCGAGCAGCCGTTCAAGACTGACGGTGTCGCCGTCGAGCTCCCACGTGCGGATCGACTCGCTCAGCAGCCACAGGCCCATGACGTTGTGGAGGAACCGGGTACGGCCGTCCACGCCGCCCTCGTTCGTGAAGTTCGCTTCGCGCGCAGCATCGGTGAGCACCGGCCGCTCGGTCTCGACGCCCACCAGACCCCACGTCCCGCAGGAGATGTACGCGCCACCCGACTCGCGCATCGGCGCTGCGACCACGGCAGATGCCGTGTCGTGGCTGCCCACCGCCACCACCTGCGCGTCGGCAAGGCCGGTGTGCTGCGCAGCGGCCCCGAGCAAAGGGCCGATGCGCGTGCCGGCTTCCACGAGCTCCGGCAGCAGGGAGGGGGCCAGGCCGAGTAGAGACACCAGCTCGAGGTCCCACTCGCGCGTCGCCACATCGAGCAGCCCGGTCGTGGACGCGTTGGTGCGCTCCGCGACCTCGCGACCGGTGAGCCAGAACGCGAGCAGGTCCGGCACCAGTAGCAGGCGATCCGCGGCGGCCAGCACCGCAGAATCCTCGGATTCAAGCTGGTACAGCGTGTTGAACGGCAGGAACTGCAGGCCGCTCCGGCGGTAGAGGTCCGCGAATGGCACGCGCGCGTGCACCCGGTCCACGGCAGGCTCGTTGCGCGCGTCGCGGTAGTGGAACGGCTCGCCCAGTGAGCGGCCGCCGCGCAGCAGGCCGTAGTCGACGGCCCACGAGTCGATGCCGATCGAGGCGACGTCCTTCTCCCAGTTCCGCGCGTCCCGCAGGCCATCCAGGGCCGCCCGGTACAGGCCCTGGATGTTCCAGTGCAGACCGTCGGGCAGCGAGACGGGGCCGTTGGGAAAGCGCGCGACCTGGCGGATGCGCAGGGTGTCGGCACCCACGTGCCCCACCATGACGCGGCCGCTGGTGGCTCCGAGGTCGACCGCAGCGACGGCCGCGGTCGACCCTGGCGCCGTGCTCATCGCAGGAAGGCGGCTGCCACGCCTGCGTCCACCGGCACATGCAGTCCGGTGGTGTGGGTCATGTCGGGGCCGGTGAGAACCACGGCGGCGTTCGCGACGTGCTCGGGCAGGACCTCACGCTTGAGGATCGTGCGCTGCGCGTAGAACTTGCCGAGGTCGTCCTCCTCGATGCCGTAGGTCTTGGCGCGGTTGGCGCCCCAGCCGCCGGCGAAGATGCCGGAGCCGCGCACCACGCCGTCGGGGTTGATGCCGTTGACCTTGATGCCGTGCTCGCCCAGCTCCACCGCGAGCAGACGCACCTGGTGTGCCTGGTCGGCCTTGGTCGCGGAGTAGGCGATGTTGTTCGGTCCGGCGAACACCGAGTTCTTGGATGCGATGTACAGTATGTCGCCGCCCATCTCCTGCGCGATCATGGCACGTGCGGCCGCCTGCGAGACCAGGAACGATCCCTTGGCCATGACGTCGTGCTGGAGGTCCCAGTCCTTCTCCGTGGTCTCGAGCAGCGGCTTCGACAGCGACAGGCCCGCGTTATTGACGATGAGGTCGATGCCGCCGAAGGCGAGCACCGCCTCGTTCACGGCCGACTGAACCGCATCGGCGCTGCTCACGTCGATCTGCACGCCCACCGCGACGTCGGTCGAGCCCAGCTCCGCGGCGGCCTCCTGGGCCTTGGCGAGATCGAGGTCCGCGATGACCACGCACGCACCCTCGGCGGCTAGGCGCGTCGCGATGGCCTTGCCGATGCCCGAGGCCGCGCCGGTCACGAACGCGACGCGGGTCGCGTGCGACTTGGGCTTCGGCATGCGCTGGAGCTTGGCCTCCTCGAGAGCCCAGTACTCGATGCGGAACTTCTCGTAGTCCGAGATCGGGGTGTACGTGGACAGCGCCTCGGCGCCGCGCATGACGTTGATGGCGTTGATGTAGAACTCGGAGGCCACGCGCGCGGTCTGCTTGTTCGCCCCGAACGAGAACATGCCCACGCCCGGAACCAGCACGATCAGCGGGTCCGCGCCACGGATGGCGGGGGAGTCCTCGGTGGCGTGAGCGTCGAAGTAGGCCTGGTAGTCGGCGCGGTACTCGACGTGCAGCCCCTTGAGGCGCGCGATCGCGTCCTCGACCGGAGCGTCCGCCGGCAGGTCCAGCACCATCGGCTTGACCTTGGTGCGCAGGAAGTGGTCGGGGCAGGAGGTGCCCAGCGCGGCCAGGCGCGGGTGCTCGGAAGATGCGAGGAAGTCGAGGACCTCGGAGGCGTCGGTGAAGTGCCCCACCATCGGCTTGTCGGTGGATGCTAGGCCGCGAATGGTGGGAGCGAGCGCTGCCGCCTTGGCGCGTCGCGCATCGGCCTCCAGGGCGCCGTAGCCCTCAAGCGCCCCGCCGAACGGGTCCGCCTTGCCGTGCTCGGCGATGTACGCGGCCGCAGTGTCGATGATCTGCAGCGAGCGCGCCTCGCACTCCTCGGAGGTGTCGCCCCACGCGGTGATGCCGTGGCCGCCCAGGATGCAGCCGATCGCCTGCGGGTTCGCCTCCTTGATCTCCGCGATGTCGAGGCCCAACTGGAAGCCGGGGCGGCGCCACGGCACCCACACCACCTGGTCGCCGAAGATCTTCTGCGTCAGCTCCTCGCCGTCGGCGGCGGTCGCGATCGCGATGCCCGAGTCGGGGTGGAGGTGGTCCACGTGGGCCGCTTCCACGAGGCCGTGCATCGCGGTGTCGATGCTGGGGGCCGCGCCACCCTTGCCGTGCAGGCAGAAGTCGAAGGCCGCGACCATCTCGTCCTCGCGGTCGATGCCGGGGTAGACGTCGACGAGCGCGCGCATGCGGTCCAGGCGCAGCGCGGCCAGACCCTTCTCCTGCAGCGTGCCCAGGTCGCCGCCGGAGCCCTTGACCCACACCAGCTCGATGGGCTGGCCGGTCACCGGGTCCGTCTCGGAGCCCTTCGCGGACGTGTTGCCGCCCGCGTAGTTGGTGTTCTTCGGGTCCGAGCCCAGGCGGTTCGAGCGCGTGATCAGATCAGAGACGACGGGGTTCGTCATGACAGGTCCTTTCGGGAGGTGTCGTGCTCGCTGTCTGCGAGCCAGTCGAGGATGGTGGTGAGGGAGCGCTCCGCGTGGGGCTCCTCGGGACGGTTGAGGTGGCCGTGCGTGGTGCCCGGCTCGTAGAGGGTGGTGGCGTCGACGCCGGCCGCGGAGAGCTCGCGGCCGAAGGCCTCTCCGGTCGCGCGGAGGTCGTCCGCCTCGGAGTTCACGATCAGCGTGGGGGGCATGCCGGTGAGGTCCTGCCCGCCGGGGAACGCGTAGGCGTTGGTCAGCACGTCGGCGTCGCCCACGTAGTTGAGGTTCATCGCGGCGACGGTGTCGGGGCGGAAGCGTGCGTTCTCGGGGAGGCCCGCGACGGCCTGTGCTGTGGCCGGGTCGAGCGAGGGGAGCGCGGCGTGGGCGACGGGGTAGGCGAGCACCAGGCGCTGGGGTTCTTTGGCGCGCGGGTCCCGCGACGTGCGCAGCGCGACTCCCGCGGCGATGTTGCCGCCCGCGGAAGCGCCGCCCAGCACGATCCTGTCCGCGTCGAAGCCCAGTCGCACGGCGTGCGCACCCATCCACGACAGCGCGGCGCGGACGTCGTCGTGGGCGGCGGGGAAGCGATGCTGGGCCTCGTCCGCGAACTGCCGCCGCTCGATGTCTCCGCCGGTCACCAGGCGGTAGTCGACCGAGAGCACGGTGTGGCCGGCGTCCGCGAGCCGTCGCGCGACCCAGTCCGCCTCCGGCATGTCGAGGTCTCCCCACACGAAGCCGCCACCGTGAACCCACACGATGCCGCGTGACCCAGCCCGCGCATCGGCCCCGCCCGGGCGGTACAGCCGCGCGGGCACGTCGACGCGGGGCGGACCCGCGTCGACCTCGGTGAGGCCGGTCGCGGGAACCACGACGTCCTCGATCACGGCTGTGCTCACTGGCTCAGTCCCGCCGCGCGCAGCTGGGTCTCGAGGTGGAAGACCTCGGGAAGCTGAGGCGCGCCCTGGTCGGGCCGGTCGCCGTCGAGGGAGACGAAGAACGGCGCCATCGTGGACTCCCACGTCGCGGTGCGCGCGTCTGCCGCGAGGGCAGCGGCCGAAGCTTCGTCGTCATCCGTCTCGTACACGCCCACCAGCAGCCCGTCGGGGCGCAGGAAGAGGCTGTAGTCGCGCCTGCCGGCGTCGCGAATCGCCTCGAGCATCTCAGGCCAGACCGCGCGGTGGGCGTCGACGTACTCCTCGAGCCGGTCAGTGTCGACCTGCAGGGTGAAGCACACGCGGGGCATGGGTCAGGCGCCCCAGCCCGCCTGGGTGCCGCCCACGCGTTCCTCGGCGATGCGGGCGAGGTAGCCCGACTCCGCGAAGGCGGCCATGGGGTCGCCCGGGAGGCCGCGGCTCTCGCGCCACGCGGCGAGGTCGGAGCGCACGTCCGTGTAGAAGGCGTCCATGAGGATGCCGTTCGCGCCCAGGACGTCGCCGGCCACCTGCGCCGCGGTGAGCGCCTCACGGTCCACGAGCAGGGCGCGCGCCGTCATCTCCTGGACATTGAGAACGGACCGGATCTGGCCGGGGATCTTGTCCTCGATGTTGTGGCACTGATCGAGCATGAAGGCGGTGTCACCGTCATTGCCGTAGCCGCCGCCGCGGATGACCTCCACGATGATGCGGAACAGTTGGAACGGGTCCGCGGCCCCCACGATGAGGTCGTCGTCCGCGTAGTTGCGCGAGTTGAAGTCAAAGGAGCCGAGCTTGCCCAGGCGCAGCAGCTGCATGACGATGAACTCGATGTTGGTGCTGGGGGCGTGGTGGCCGGTGTCGAGGCACACGGTCGCGCGCTCGCCCAGCGCGGCCACCTGGGCGTAGCTGGTGCCCCAGTCCGGAACGTCCATGTGATAGAACGCCGGCTCGAAGATCTTGTACTCGAGCACCAGGCGCTGGTTCTCGCCGATGCGCTCGTAGATCTCCTGCAGGGCCTCGTGCATGCGGTCCTGGCGGCCGCGCATGTCGTCCTGGCCGGCGTAGTTGGTGCCGTCCGCGAGCCAGATCTTGAGGTCGCGGGACCCGGTCGCGTCCATGATGTCGATGCACTCGAGGTGGTGGTCGATGGCCTTGCGTCGGATGCGGTCGTCGCGGTGGGCGAGCGAGCCGAGCTTGTAGTCCTCGTCCTGGAAGGTGTTCGAGTTGATCGTGCCCAGGGCGACGCCTTCGGACTCGGCATGCGCCTTGAGCTCCGCGTAGTCGTCGACCTTGTCCCACGGGATGTGCAGCGCGACAGTGGGCGACAGGCCAGTGACCTTGTGGACCTGTGCGGCGTCGGAGATCTTCTCGAACGGGTCGCGCGGCGTGCCCGGCGTGCCGAAGACGCGGAAGCGGGTGCCGGAGTTGCCGAAGGCCCACGAGGGCAGCTCGATGGCCTGCTCCTCGAGGCGGGGCGCGATCGCGGAGAAGTCAGTCATGACGTCGTCGTCCATTCTTGCTCGGTAGGAGGTCTGCCCGGCGTCCTCGTCGACGTCGGCCGGACCCTGTGAATCGTTTCAACTCATTTACTCTACGGGGTGCGAGGACGTGTGTCAACGCGACGGTCCCGCGACTCGCTCACCTCCAGAAATGCGGGCGCAGCTCGGCCGTGCGGTGACCGGGCGGGCGTGGTGAGAAAGCGGTTCCTCAGCGTAGAGTGGCCAGGGTCGGGATGGGCGTGATCTGGCGCGGTCCCGGCCCGACTCGCAACGCTCGAAGGAGAGAATCACCATGCCCCTGGACTGGATCCGTGTAGAAGGCGACCGTCTGGTCGACGAGTCCGGGGCGGCGGTGACGCTCGCGGGCGTGGGCCTGGGCGGCTGGATGAACATGGAGAACTTCATCACCGGCTACCCCGGCAACGAGGAGAACATCCGCCGGGTCATGCTCGACCGGATGGGTCGCGCGTCCTACGACGCCTTCTTCGACGAGTTCCTCCTCGCGTTCTTCGACGAGCCCGACGCCGCGCACCTCGCCGCGCTCGGCATCAACTCGGTGCGGATCCCCTTCAACTACCGCCACCTCGAGGACGATGCCGCGCCGTTCGAACTCAAGGAGGCCGGCTTCGCGCACCTGGACCGGGTGGTGTCTCTCCTGGCACGCCACGGCATCTACTCGATCCTCGACCTGCACGCGCTGCCCGGGCACCAGAACCAGCACTGGCACTCCGACAACCCCACGCACGTCGCGGACTTCTGGACGCACCGGCACTTCCAGGACCGCGTGGTGCACCTGTGGGAGGCGCTCGCCGAACGCTTCAAGGACCGCCCCGAGGTCGCCGGCTACAACCCGATCAACGAGCCCTCGGATCCGACCGGCGAGGTACTGCCGGTGTTCTATGACCGGCTGGAGAAGGCCATTCGCGCGATCGACTCGCGCCACGTGCTGTTCCTGGACGGCAACAAGTATTCGACGGACTTCAGCTTCCTCGACAACCGGTCCGAGCCGCTGCCCAACACGGTCTACACCGCCCACGATTACGCGCTGCCCGGCATTACCAGCGCAACCGAGTACCCGGGCGTGACGCGCGGCGAGTACTTCGACCGCTCCGTGGTCGAGCAGACCTTCTTGCGCCGGACCGAGTACATGCGTCGCACCGGGACCCCCATCTGGATCGGCGAGTTCGGTCCCGTGTACTCCGAGGACCGGTCTCAGGACGCGTGGCGCTACCAGCTCCTGACCGACCAGCTCGAGATCTACCGCGAGCACGGCGCGAGCTGGGCACTGTGGACCTACAAGGACATCGGCCTCCAGGGCCTGGTGTACGCCAACGCCGACAGCCCGTATCTCGAGCTCATTGGCGACAACGCCGCGCGCAAGAAGACCCTCGGCATCGACTCGTGGGGCGGATCCGACGCGGGTGTGCGCGACGTGCTCGACCCGATCGACGCGCTGTTCGACCGCGAGTTCCCCGACTTCGCGCCGTGGCCGTGGGGCCGTCAGCCGCACATCGCGGTGCTGGTGCGCCACATCCTGCTCGCCGAGCCGCTCGCGGAGCAGTTCGGGGACCTGTTCGCCGGTGTCAGTCCCGAGCGCGCTCGCGAGCTCGCGGCAAGCTTCCGCTTCGCGGCCTGCGACGAGCGCGGCGGCCTGTCAGAGGTGCTGCGCAGCCACTTGGGCGCCTGACCTGCGCGCTCGCGCGTCCCTCGCGCATCCGCCCGCGCCCTGGCAGTCACTGAGTGCCGAGAATCGGCGATTTCCGGCACTCCGTGACTGCCAGGAGACATCAGGGGGCCGATGCCCGGGCTGAGTGGCGCGGACCGCGTCAGTGGCGCGGGGTCACCACTCCGATGCTCGTGCGCGTGCCCGGGCTGTCGCCGTGGATCGCGACCACGTCGTTACCGGCGAGTTCGAGCGGAGTCGAGACGCCGTCGACGGTGAGGCGGCCTGAGACGGCCGTCTGCGCGAGTCCGACGACGGACTCGACGTCGCCATCGGTGCCCACGACTATGCGCCAGCCCCGCGGGAACCGCAGCCAGGCCTCGCCGTCGCGCCACACCGCCACCTCGCCGTCGTCGGCGGCGAGCTCATACGTCACCCCCGCGTGCGTGCGGCGGTAGGCCACAGCATCGGCCCTCGCGTCGCCGTTGAGGCGGGTAGGCGTGAGCCCGCTGAACCACAGTTCGCCGTCGGGCCGCGGAAGAATCCCCGAGGTGCGCTCGATGGCGTCCAGGAAGTACAGGATCGCGGGGGAGTAGACATCGGTGAACCCCGGCTCACCGCTCCAGGGATCGAAGCACTGCGGGAAGCGGTCGGCGTGGGCGAGGGCCTCGATCATGGGCAGCGCGAGCGCGCCCAGCTCCGCGTGACGGCCGTGGTGCTCGAACGCATGGGGGGAGCGGATCATGGTCAGCGCGTTGACCGGACCGGCCCACGAGTTGCGGGATGCGTCACGGTCGAAGCGCGGATCATCGAGGGCGATGGAGGTGAGCCCGGCAGCGGCGAGGAAGCCTCGGCGGTCCAGGAGGTGACGGCGCAGGGCATCCTCGAAGAAGGCGTCATCCCCCACCTCGCACGCCAGCACCCGCAGCAGGACGTCGGACCGGACGCGCCGCATGCCTCCGTCGCCCTCGCGGTCGTAGAATAAGTGGTCGTCCTCGTCGAAGCACTCGCGCCACAGTGCGTCGACGCTTGACGCCGCCCGATCGAGCCAGGGCTGCGGGTCCTCTCCGAGCTCCGCCGCGATGAGCGCCAGGTACGAGCGCTGGCACGCGACATTCGCGGTGAGGTCCGGAGCGACCAGGGGCAGCAGGGGATCGGTGTCGTCGTAGCGTGTCGCGTCTCCGCTGAGGCACCGCTCGGCGACGCCCCAGAAGCGGGGCGAGAGGTCGTGGCCAGTGTCGAACGTGCAGAAGGCCTCGACACCGCCGGTGCCTCGAGTGTCGCGGTGACGGGCGAGCCAGGCGTCCATGGCGGCCATCGCGTCGAACAAGGTCCGCAGGTACTCGCGGTCACGGCCGGTCAGCAGGTAGTGGTGCCACACGCTGCGCGCCAGCGGCGTGACGATCTGGATCTGGCTGAAGCCTGGCCCGTCCGCGGTGACCTTGTATGGCATGAGCCCGTCTTCGCGGAGGTTGTCTGCGAACAGCCTGTGGGTCGCCTCGGTCACCTGCGGGGCGAATCGCGAGAGGACCTCGGCATTGATGGTGCCGGTGCTCTCGATCCATGCGCCGTGATAGACGCCGCCCTCGCTGAGAACAGGGTTGGGCCCGGAGAACGGACTGATGCATTGTTCGAGTTCCCGCACCGCCTGGTCCCACCGGTCCTCGAGGGCCCCGCCGATCGCCGCGAAGCCGACGCCCTGCTGGGAGAGCGCGGCACCGAGAGCATGGTCCGGCCCCGCCGCTGACCCGCTGCGGCCGGCCGAGCGCAGTCTCCGGAGTGCCTGGTCGAGAGGTCTCATGTGTCCATCCTGGTCGAGCGCGGCTGACAACGTGGTGAAAGGACGGCGGGCGGCCCCCCCGGTGAGGGGACCGCCCGCCATCGTGGTGGGAGGAGAGAACTAGCTGAGGTCGCCCGAGAGCTGGTCGACCCAGGTCTGCGCGGCCTCCTGCGGGGTGGCGTCGCCGAACAGCACGGCCGCCTCCCCATCCTGCGTGTACTTGTTCATGTTGGCGCCGCCGTTGGGCTGAGGCGGTGCGACGGTGCCCGAGTCGAGCGTGGACTGCACGTACTCGGCGGCCACCTGCGACGGACCCTCGAGCAGCGGCGAGACCACTGCGGCGGTGTCGGGGTTGAACGGCACGCCGCGGGTGTCCTGGATGAGCTCAGCCGCGGCGGGCTCGTTGAGGAACCAGTTCACCAGCAGTGCGGCCTCCTCCGGGTGAGCGGAGGCGGCGTTGATGGACCAGAACGCCGAGGGCAGCAGCGCCACACCCGTCTTGTCAGTGTTGGTCGGCGGGGTGAGGATCTCCGTGGTGCCGCCCATCTCGTAGGTGCCCACGAGGTTCGAGTAGCCAAAGGTCACCGCGGCCTGACCCAGCGTGTAGAGCTGCTGGTCCGGCGGGAGCGCCCAGCCGGCGGTGACGATGGTGGCGTCGGGAAGACCGCCGCCCTCCTGGAGCTCGAGCTCGATCTCGTACCAGCTGGCGATGACGTCCGCGTCGACCGCGAGGCCACCGTCCCAGTCGTAGACGCCCAGCTCGGTCTCCTGCCCGGCGTAGGTGCCGATGATGTCCTGCACGCGCAGGTCCAGGCCGTACACAGGCTCGCCCGAGTCGGTCGTAAGGCCAGCAGAGCTCACCGTGTTCGCGATCTCGACCAGGTCGTCCCAGGTCCAGCTCTCGTCAGGCACGTCGACGCCCGCCGCCTCGAGGATGTCGGTGTTGACGAATGCCGCGGTGGCGTTGCCTCCCGTGGGAAGGCCGTAGAGGGTGCCGTCGACCACGGCGTTCGTGGTCGAGAAGTCGGGGTACTTGTCCGCCTGGACGGTGTCCGCCACGGTCGCGAGGTCGAGCAGCGCACCCACCTCGCCGTACTCCTGAGGCTTGGCGCCACCCAGCGCGAACACGTCCGGCGCGGTCTCGCCACCGGTGCCGAAGTCCGTCGCGAGACGGTTGAAGAGGTCGTCAGGGCTGCCGACGGGGGTCTGGGTCACCGAGATGTACGGGTACTCGGCCTCGAACAGCGTGATGACCTCGTCGAAGAGCGCCGCACGTGCGTCATCTCCCCACCACGACATCTCGATCTCGACCATCTCCTCTTCCATGGTCTCCTCGCCGCCGTCGCCGCTCTCGGAGCCGTCGGTCTCCGGGTCCGAGTCGGACGAGCATGCGGACAGGATCAGTGCGCCGGCGACCGCGGCACTCGCGAAGGCGGCAGAGGACCGCCTCATGGTTCGGTGTGTACGCGTCATTGCGTTCTCGCTTCCCGGTGGCTGAGACCACCTTCGTGACTGCCTCTGGACCGGTTGCCCAGGGCATGGCGATCGCCCACCACGGGATGCCTCTCCGGTGAGAAACCGCTTTCTCGGAAACTAGCAAGGGTTTGGTGTGGCTGTCAACGAAATAACTGAATCGTTATCAGATCAGTCGGTCGGTGGACCCACGGACCTCGAGGCGCGGCGTCAGAACCACCTGTCCGGCCGGGCGTCGCGAGTTCAGCAGCGTCTGCATCCGGTCCCACGCCTCGACGCCCAGATCCGTGTGCGGAACGGCCACTGTGGTGAGCGGTGGCGACATGTACCGCGCGTACGGGATGTCGTCGAAGCCGGCGACCGAGATGTCCTCGGGCACGCGGATCCCGTGCTCGGCGAGGCCGTTGATCAGGCCCACCGCGACCAGGTCGTTGTATGCGAGTGCCGCCGTGACGTCGGCCCGAGCCACCGCATCGGCTGCCGCCAGGCCGTTCTCGATGCCCACGCCGGACGGGATGCGCACCATGGTCGTGTCAGGGTGGTCGGATGCGAAGCGGTCGAGGCTCGCGAGGCGCAGCGCGTTCGAGACGGACATCTCCGGCCCGGCCAGGAATGCGAACCGGCGGTGTCCGGATTCGTACATGTAGCGCGCGAGCTCGGCGATCCCCGCTCCGTAGTCGATGGACAGTGACGGTGCCGCGACGGTCACATCGGGTCGATTCACCAGGACCAGGGGGTCGAGTGTGGGAGCGAGCGTCACGAGGTCGTCGTGCCGCATGCGCGGGGCACACAGCACCACGGCATCGCAGCGCCTGCGAATCTCCGTCGCGAGCTCCGGCTCGTCCTCCGGGTGCTCGGCCGAGTCGGTGACGAGGATCCGATAGCCGTCCTCAGCTGCGCTCTTGGCGAGGCCCGACAGCACTTCCTGGAAGGCGGGGTTCGCGAGGTCGGGGACCACGAGTCCCACCGCGCCGGTGCGGCCCAGAGCGAGGCTGCGCGCGAGGTGGTTCGGGTGGTAGTCCAAGGCGCGCGCGGAAGCGCGGACGCGCTCCGCGACGGAGGGCTCTCCGACGAACCTGCCGTTCATCACGCGCGACACCGTGGCAGGCGACACACCCGCGTGCGCCGCCACTTCGGCGATGGTCGCCGGCCCCGACCTGGTGGTCATGCTCGGCCCCTTCGTGGGTGCCCATGGTACGTTTCAAAAGCCGTTTGTTGAAACATTTGACTTACTCGGCGAGCCCGTGTCATGATGCCGAGACTAACGGAGAAACCGCTTTCTCACGAGGTAGTGTGGCGGAAGACGCGTGACGAGGAGGTCATGTGAGCAGTCTCGGCGAGCTTCGCACCCTGGCGAGAGGTGCGCGCAATCGAGGTGGTCCCCGGGAGAAGCACCCCGATAACCGGGCGGCCTACCTGTTCCTCGCGCCTTGGCTGATCGGACTCCTGGTCTTCACTGCGGGGCCCATGGTCGCGTCGCTCTACCTGTCGTTCACGGACTACAACCTGCTGCAGTCGCCGATCGCGAACCCGCCGGATTGGATAGGCCTCGGCAACTACGCGGCGATGTTCGCGGACCCTGACTTCTGGAACTCGTTCGAGGTCACCGTCATCTACGTGCTCGTGTCGGTTCCGCTGCAGCTCGTGCTCGCGCTCCTCCTCGCGCTGGTTCTCGACAAGGGCCTCCGCGGGCTCACGATCTACCGCTCGATCTTCTACCTGCCCAGCCTTCTGGGCGGCTCAGTCGCCATCGCGATCCTGTGGCGCCAGGTCTTCGGCAAGGACGGGCTGCTCAACGGATTCCTCGCCTGGTTCGGCATCGACGGTCCCGGGTGGATCGGCCATCCCGACTACGCGCTCGGCACGATCATGGTGCTGCACATCTGGACCTTCGGCTCGCCGCTGATCATCTTCCTCGCCGGCCTGCGCCAGATCCCGGAGCTGTACTACGAGGCCGCGGAGATGGACGGCGCGAGCAAGACCCGACGATTCTTCTCGATCACCCTGCCGCTGCTGACGCCCATCATCTTCTTCAACCTGGTGCTGCAGATCATCTTCGCGTTCCAGAACTTCACGCAGGCCTATGTGGTCTCGGGCGGCACAGGCGGCCCGAACGACGCCACCATGCTGTACACGCTCTTCCTCTACCGGGTGGGCTTCCTCGAATACGACATGGGCCTGGCCTCGGCCATGGCTTGGTTCCTGGTGATCGTCATCGGCGCCTTCACCGCGTTCAACTTCTGGCTCTCGAAGTATTGGGTGTTCTATGACGACTGAGACGAACAACGTCGCCCCTGCCACCGCATCGGCCACGGCCTCTGCATCCGACGAGGTGAGCGCGGCCGCGCCGCGCCGCAGCAGTGCCAAGCGCTCACCCCGCGACCGCTGGCTCTCGGTCGGCAAGCACGCGGGTCTGATCCTGGTGTCGATCATCATGATCTACCCGCTCGTGTGGCTCGTCGTCTCGAGCCTCAAGCCGAACGAGGACATCTTCCGCGACCTGAGCATCTTCACCACGAACCTCACGTTCGAGAACTACGTCAACGGGTGGAACGACCTGTCGCATCCGTTCAGCACGTTTCTGCTGAACTCGACGATCATCTCGGTCGCGTCGATCATCGGAAACCTGTTCGCGTGCTCCCTCGCCGCCTACGCGTTCGCACGCCTGAAGTTCGCGGGCCGCAACCTGCTGTTCGCGATCATGCTGATGACGATCATGCTGCCTTTCCAGGTGACGCTGATTCCGCAGTTCACCATCTTCAAGGAGCTGGGCTGGCTCAATACGTTCCTGCCGCTGATCGTGCCAAAGTTCCTCGCGGTGGACGCATTCTTCATCTTCCTGATGGTCCAGTTCATCCGAGCGCTGCCCAAGGAGCTGTTCGAGGCGGCGCGCATCGACGGCGCCGGCCAACTGCGCATCTTCCTCCAGGTCACCCTGCCGCTGATGATTCCTGCGCTCGCGACCACCGCGATCTTCACGTTCATCTGGACGTGGTCCGACTTCTTCGGACCACTGATCTACTTGAGACTCCCGGAGACCTTCCCGGTCTCCGTCGCGCTCAAGGGGTTCATCGACGTCCAATCGAGTTCCGACTTCGGGTCGATGTTCGCGATGTCCGTGGTCTCGCTGCTGCCGCTGTTCATCGTGTTCCTCATCGGGCAGCGGTACCTCATCAAGGGCTTCGCGACCACGGGCATGAAGTGAGGTGGTGGGCGTAGCGCCTGCCTCCGCAACCGCCGCGCTGTCGTATGGAATGATCCAGATCGAACGTTTCGAGGAGGCGACATGCCGGTGAGTGTGCGGGAGGTTGCGGCGCGCGCGGGCGTGTCCGTGGGCACCGTGTCCAACGTGCTCAACCGGCGCGATCAGGTCAAGCCCTCGACCGTCGAGCGCGTCGAGGAGGCCATTGCGGAGCTGGGCTACGTGCCCAACGACGCCGCCCGGCAGCTGCGGGCGGGTCGCAGCCGCACTCTCGCGCTGCTGGTGCTCGACATCGGCAACCCGTTCTTCACGGACGTCGCGCGCGGCGTGGAGGCCCGCGCGGCGGAGTCCGGTCTGACCGTGCTGCTCGCGAACTCGGACGAGTCCGATGAGCGTGAGGCCTCCCACCTCGACGTGTTCGAGCGTCAACGCGTGGCGGGGATCCTGGTGTCGCCCGTTGGGGGGGACATCGCGCGGCTCGAGGAGCTCCAGAGGCACGGCATCCCCGTGGTGCTCGTCGACCGGGGAGCGGACCAGCCGGGTTTCGCGTCCGTCTCGGTGGACGACGTCGCCGGGGGAGCAGCCGCCGTCTCGCATCTTCTCGAGACCGGAAGGACGCGGCTCGCGTTCGTGGGTGGCCCCCTGCGCATCGGCCAGGTATCGGACCGCTTCGAAGGTGCGTCTCAGGCGGTCGCTGAGCGCGGCGGCGCGACGCTCCAATTGTTCCCGACCACCGAGATGTCGCTCGAGGAGGGCCAGCGCGTGGGCCTCGGGCTGAAGGCGATGGTCGAGGACGGGCAGATCGACGGCGTCGTCGCGGCGAACGACCTCTTGGCGATCGGAGTCGAGCGGGCGCTGCTGTTCGGCGAGAATGCCGTGCACATGCCCGAGCAGGTCGCGCTGGTGGGCTACGACGACATTTCCTTCGCCTCCTCCGCCGTGGTGCCCATCAGCTCGATCCGCCAGCCGCGAGAGATGATCGGCGCCACCGCTGTCGATCTCCTGCTCGAGGAGCAGACCCGCGACCCCAAGACACCGCCGCGCAAGGTGGTCTTCGCGCCGGACCTCGTGGTCCGTGCCTCGAGCGCACCCAACGATCGGGGCGCGGTGGGCGTCGAGACTGCATGAGAACCGCCGCCTCCGCGCGCCTCGCGCTCGTCCTGACCGGCCTCGTCGCGCTGACCGGGTGCTCCTCGGAATCGTTGCCCGACCGGGAGGCCGATGCGGTGGGCACCGCTGCAGAGGTTGTCACCGAGGGGGAGGCGACGCGCGTGCTCTTCGAGTACGGCGACGGATACGAGTACTTCGAGGGCACGACGTTCGTGATCGACGACGACGTGACCGTCGCGGGCGTGGATGACCGGTCGGGCATTCCCGCGGGCGCAGCTCTCGAGGTGTGGACGGGACCGTGCGCGGAGTCCTTCCCGGTGCAGTGTGAGGTCGAGGCGGTCCTGGTCCTCGCTCCGTGAGCCCGTTGTGCCGTGTCGGCGCAGGCCCCAGCGAGGTGCTTGACTAGCGGCATGTCGCCCGCCGTGACCGCCACCCTCGTGGGCGGGCCCACCGTGCTCCTCGAGTACGCCGGGCTGCGCCTGCTGACCGACCCGACCTTCGACCCTCCTGGTGCGGTGGGGAACCTCACCAAGCTCGCGGGCCCGGCCGTGTCGCGCGACGACGTGGGCCACGTCGACGTGGTGCTCCTCAGCCACGACGAGCACGAGGACAACCTGGACGTGTCCGGCCGCGCGATGCTCGACGATGTCCGGCACGTGCTCACCACACCGGCGGGTGGGGAGCGCCTCGGCCGCGCCCAAGGCATGAAGCGGTGGGATCAGGCGATCATCCCCGACAGCGGCACCGACGTCACGATCACCGCCGTGCCCGCCCGGCACGGACCTTCCGTGATCAAGCACCTGACCGGCCAGGTCACCGGGTTCGTGCTCGAGGCCGAGGGGTGGCCCACCGTCTACATCTCTGGCGACAACTCGTCGGTCAAGAAGGCGACCAGGGTCGCCGAGCGGTTCCCCGACGTCGCTATCGCCATCGTCTTCGCAGGCGGGGCCAAGGTGGAGCGGTTGGGGGAGATGCTGCTGACGGCCGATGCGGAACGTACCGCGCGCATCGGCGCTCTGTGGCCGCAGGCCGCGCTCGTTCCTGTGCACATCGACGACTGGGCGCACTTCGAGCAGCCCCGTGCGGATCTGGCGGCGTGGTTTGACGACGCCGGGGCGGCGGACCGGCTCACGATGATCGAGCGAGGCGAGCGGCGAGAGCTGGGCTGAGCGGGCGCTCGCGGTTAGTCGGTCAGGGCCGATGCGAGGGTCAGGGCATCGAGGCCCAGCGCCTCGGCGCCGAGCACGTTGGTGAGCAGGGCGAAGGCGACGTCGTGCTCGGGATGGATCCACAGCTCGCAGCCATCCCAGCCGGCGTGGCCGAAGCCGTCCGAGGCAGCGAGTCCCGGCATCGCGCGGCGCAGGTTCCAGGTGAAGGCCCACTCGGAGCGGCGCGCCGGCACGCTCTGGTCGAAGTCCGGGATCCCGAGTGACACAGGCTCGCGCATGGCCGCGAGAGTCGCCGAAGGCACCAGGGCTCCGTCGTCCTTGAGCAGCGACGCCGCGATGGCGAGCATGTCGGCCATCGTCGCGGTCGCGCCGGCGCCGGGGTGGCGGGCCGCGCAGAACGCCTCCCAGTCGACGCGGGCGTCGGGGTTCATCCGCGGCACGTGAGGCGTGTCTGCGGTGTCCAGGGTGAGGCCGTCGGCGCCCACGCGCGCGAGCATCGCGGCGAGCTGGTCCTCCCAGGGGTCGCCGCCGGCGTGCTCGGCCATCCGGGCGATCCCCTGAAACGCGAGCGACGAGTACTGGCATGCCGTGCCGGCGACGAATGATCGCCCTGCCGCGGCCAGAGCCTGATCGAGCGGAGTGGGGTCGTCGAGGTCCGGGTCGGGGATGCCGCAGGTGTGGCTGCCGAGATGGCGCAGCGTCACGAGGTCGTCACGTCCGCCGCCGAACCCGGGGATCACGGAGCGGACCTCGGTGTCGAGGGACAGCGCGCCCGACTCGAAGTGCTGGGCCGCGACCATGCCGACCAGCGGCTTGGTGGTCGAGAAGATGGGGTAGCGGTCCCCGGGACGGGCGTCTCCGAACGCTTCGACGGCGACCACGCCGTCGCGCGTGAGGACTCCGAGCACCGCGCCGGGCAGGAACCCGCTGTCGACGTGGGCCTGGACCCATCGCGTCGCTGCGTCCACGTCCACCATGCGCGTCTCCCTCGTCGTCGGCTCCTGGCCCCGGCATCGTACCCAGCGGATGTCACAGGCCCGGCGTAGCGTCGCGGGCATGGATACCTCACCGCCAGGACTGGACGCCTGGATCGCCGATGCGCTGGCTCGGCTGCCGGGTGCGGTGGTAGTGCCGTACCCCGATTGGGGGTCGCAGACCTTCCAGGTGGGCGGCAAGCACTTCGGCCGGCTGGGGCGTGCGCCGGGCGGTGAACTCATCGTCACGGTGAAGGGCGACCCCGACGTCAACGCGGCGCTCGTCAGCGCACACGACGGCGTGACGCCCGGGTACTACGCGAACAAGCGCCTGTGGATCTCGCTGGCGATCGAGGACGACTCCGTGCCGCGGGACCTCGTCGTGGAGGCGATCGAGTCGGCGTACGCGATCGTCAGGGCGTCGCTGCCCAAGCGTGTTCAAGCCGAGCTCGAGCCGCCCGCCTGAGCGCGAATCGGCCCTGCTGGCGGTGCCACCCCACGGCAGGCGCCGTTGTCGCGCGCCGATAGACTCGTGAGGTGACTCCCGAAGAACTCTCCGCCACGATCCGCGACGCCATCCTGCAGGGCATTAACGACAGCGACTTCCAGCTGTCGCCGTTCGACGTGCCCGAGGTCAAGGTCGAGCGACCCCGCCAGCGCGAGCACGGCGACTGGGCGACCAACGTCGCGATGCAGCTGGCGAAGAAGGCCGGTACCAACCCGCGCGAGTTCGCGTCCACGCTGGTCGAGCGCCTCGCCACCATCGACGGCATCGACACCGCAGAGGTCGCCGGCCCGGGCTTCATCAACCTGCGCGTGTCCGCCTCGGCCGCCGGCGAACTGGCTCGCGGCATCGTGGACCTGGGCGCCGACTACGGCCGCGGCGAGTCCCTGACGGGGACCACGGTGAACGTCGAGTTCGTCTCCGCGAACCCGACTGGGCCGATCCACCTGGGCGGCACGCGTTGGGCGGCGGTGGGCGACTCGCTCGCGCGCCTGCTGGAGTTTCACGGCGCGCACGTGATCCGCGAGTATTACTTCAACGACCACGGCACCCAGATCGACCGCTTCGCGGAATCGCTGTACGCGGTCGTGGCGGGCGAGAGCGCTCCCGAGGACGGCTACGGCGGCCAGTACATCCAGGACATCGCGAACGAGGTCATGGTCGAGGCCATGGAGGCCGCTGACAAGGATCCGCTCGAGAGGCCACGTGACGAGGCGGTTGAGTTCTTCCGCGAGCGCGGCGTGAAGCTGATGTTCGGGGAGATCAAGCAGTCCCTGCACGACTTCGGGGTCGACTTCGACGTCTACTTCCACGAGGACTCGCTTCACCACTCGGGCAAAGTCGAGCGCGCTCTCGACGAGCTCAAGGCGTCTGGCGCCCTGTACGAGGCCGACGGCGCCTGGTGGCTGCGCAGCTCCGACTACGGCGACGAGAAGGACCGCGTGGTCATCAAGTCGGACGGCAACGCCGCCTACATCGCCGGTGACATCGCCTACATCCGCGACAAGCACGAGCGCGGCGCGGATCTGTGCATCTACCTGCTGGGCGCTGACCACCACGGCTACATCGCCCGCCTCAAGGCAGCAGCTGCGGCGCTGGGGCACTCGCCGGAGATCGTCGAGGTCATCATCGGGCAGATGGTGAATCTGGTGAAGGACGGCCAGCCGGTGCGCATGTCGAAGCGCGCGGGCACCGTCGTGACGATGGAGGACCTGGTCGACGCGGTGGGCGTCGACGCCGCGCGCTACTCGCTGGCGCGCTCCAGTGCTGATCAGTCGATCGACATCGATCTGGACCTCCTCGCGTCCAAGACCAACGCGAACCCGGTGTTCTACGTGCAGTACGCGCACGCGCGCGCCTCGTCGGTCGCCCGCAACGCAGCCGAGTACGGCATCCGCCGCGAGGACGGCTTCGACGCGAGCCTGCTCGAGCACGAGTGGGAGTCCAAGCTCCTGGGCGTGCTCGGCGAGTTCCCGCGCGTGGTGACGCAGTCCGTCGAGTTCCGCGAGCAGCACCGCGTCGCGCGCTACCTCGAGGAGCTCGCCGGCGTCTATCACGGCTGGTACGACCGCACCCGCGTGACCCCGCTGGGGGACGAGGAGATCACGGATCTGCACCGCACGCGCCTGTGGCTCAACGACGCGACGCGCCAAGTGCTCGCGAACGGGCTGCACCTGCTGGGCGTCAGCGCGCCGGAGAAGATGTAGCCATGGCCGAGCAGCCTGCGGCCGTGTGGCCGGCGACCCTGTCGCGCGGAGCGGATGGCGCCATGAGCGTGGGCGGCATCGACGTGCGCGACCTCGCGCGCGAGCACGGCACGCCGCTGTACGTGGTCGACGAGCAGGACCTGCGCTCGCGGGCGCGGGCCTTCGCGACCCACTTCGGGGAGGCCTTCGCCGAACTGGGCGCGACGTGCGACGTCTACTACGCGTCCAAGGCGCTGCTCTCCTCGCGAATCGCAGCCTGGATGCGCGCGGACGGCCTGGGCATCGATGTCGCCAGCGGGGGAGAGCTCGAGCTCGCCCTGCGCGGCGGCATGCCGGCGAGCCGGATCACGCTGCACGGCAACAACAAGTCGGACGCCGAACTGACCCGCGCGCTCGAGGTGGGCGTGGGGCACATCGTCGTCGACTCGATGACTGAGATCGAGGTCCTGTCCGCTCTCGCGGGCGGCCTCGGTCGGGTCGCGCCCATCCTGGTGCGCGTCACCACCGGCGTGCACGCCGGCGGCCACGAGTACATCGCGACCAGCCACGAGGACCAGAAGTTCGGGCTGTCGCTGGCGTCCGGCGCGGCGCTCGGCGCCCTGCGCGCCGCGCATGCAGCGCCGGGGCTGGAGTTGCGCGGGATTCACACGCACATCGGCAGCCAGATCCTGTCGGTGGACGCCTTCCGCGAGTCCGCCGAGCGGATGTTGGGACTGCGTGCGTCGTTCGCCGCCGAGACCGGCGTCGACCTTCCGGAGGTAGATCTGGGCGGCGGCTACGCGATCGCGTACACCCCGGGTGCCGAGGCGCTCGATCCTGCTGTGGCGGCGCGTGAGATCGCCGGCGCTGTTGCCGCGGCCGTGGACTCCGTGGGCGGCAGCTGGCCTGCGTTCTCGATCGAGCCTGGGCGAGCGATCGCCGGCCCGGCGGGAATCACGCTGTACTCGGTGGGCGTGGTGAAGCACGTCGGACTCGAGGAGGGCGGCGAGCGCCAGTACGTCGCGGTCGACGGCGGCATGAGCGACAACCCCCGGACCATCATGTATGGGGCGGAGTACCAGGCGGAACTCGCCGGGCGCGTCTCGGACGCCGCTCCCGCGCTGTCGCGCGTGGTGGGCAAGCACTGCGAGTCCGGCGACATCGTGGTGCGCGACGTCGACCTCCCGGCAGACATCGCGCGCGGCGACCTGCTCGCCATCGCCGCGACGGGGGCGTACGGACGCTCGATGGCCTCGAACTACAACGCGATCCTGCGGCCGGCCGTGGTCGCGGTCCGCGACGGCCAGGCGAGCACCCTGATCCGACGCGAGACTCTCGACGACCTCCTCAACCTGGACGTCGCTCCCGACTGACCCCACCCGCCCCACCCCTCATGAGCGAAGTGGGTCCATTTCGCTCGCCTAAGCGCCTAGATGAGCGATTCGGGCCCACTTCGCTCGCGGGAGAGGCGGCTGGGGTTCGTCGAGGTCCGGGTTCTAGAGCGCCTCGCGGATCGCGTCCTCGAGGCTCGTGGGCTCGCGTCCGATCAGGTCGCGCAGGTCCGTCGACTCCGTGAAGAGATCACCCCGAGCGATCGAGGCGTCGATCGATGCCCAGAACCCGGCGGTGCCCTCGTCCATGCCCGTAGCGACCATGCCAGCGGCCAGGTCGTCCACCGTGACGGTGGTGTACTCGACTGTCGTGCCGGTCGCGGCCGTCACCGCAGCGGCGAGCTCCGCGAACGTGAAGGTCGTGCCCGCGAGTTCGTACACAGGCTTCGCGGTGTCAGCGGTGATCGCGGCGGCCGCCGCGTCCGCGAAGTCCGCGCGGGTGGCCGTCGACAGCGCGGCATCGCCCGCAGCGCCCACGATGGCGCCGCGCTCGACGTAGCCCTGGATCTGCGCGGTGTAGTTCTCGGTGTACCAGGAGTTGCGCAGGAACGTGGTCTCGATCGGGGACGCCGCGAGGGCCTTCTCGGTCGCCACGTGCTCGGGTGCGAGGCCGAGCGTCGTGGTGTCCGCCTTGAGCAGCGACGTGTACGCGATGCGCTGTACGCCGGCGGCCTCCGCCGCGGCCAGCACCGCCGCGTGCTGCTGCGCGCGCTTGCCCACCTCGGAGCCGGACACGAGCACCAGGCGGTCCACGCCCTCGAGGGCCGAGCTCAGCGTCTCGGGCGCGTCGTAGTCGGCCGCGCGCACGCGTACTCCGAGCGCGGCGAGGTCCTCGACCTTGTCGGTGTCGCGGGCGAGCGCGATCACGTCGAACGGGGAGAGGTGCAGGTCCAGCAGTGCGTGGACGATCTTTCGGCCCAGCTGTCCGCTGGCTCCGGTCACGGCATAGGTGGTCATGGGTGTTTCCTTTCACAAAGAAGTGGCCTGACGACACACTAACCCAAAGTTAGTGCTGTGTATTCCACAGCATCGGAGGTAAAATGTGCGCATGCCTGAAACTGAGACCGACTCCACGCTCGCGCTGACCGCGAACGTGTTCGCGCGCGCGTGCCGGTCCCGAGCGGCCTTCGAGGACGTCACCGCCAAATGGTCGTCGCTCATCCTGATCGCGCTGGCCGAGGGGCCTCACCGGTTCGGCGAGTTGCGCCGCCACGTGGACGGCGTCAGCGAGAAGATGCTGTCGCAGACGCTCCGCGCGCTCGAGGCGGACGCCATGGTGACGCGCACGGTTCACGCCGTCGCTCCGCCGAGAGTGGACTACGAGCTCACGACGCTTGGCGCGGAGGTTGCGCGCCACCTGCGGGGGCTCGCGGACCTGCTCGAGGGCGCGGTTGACGACGGTTCCCTGTAGAGCGGCAGGCGCACCGCCGCGCATCCTCCCTGCGCATCTGCCCATCGGGCCCGAAGAGGAAGGTCGCGGCGGCTGCGCTCGTTCCCCTAGGTGAGGCGGTAGATCGCCGCCCGACCCTACGGAGGGAGAGTGCCATGCCGAACCCCACCGACCAGAACTCCGAGGAGATCCACGAGGGCACGGAGGCCCTGCAGGCGATTGCCGAGGATGTCGAAGCCGAACGTGAGAAGGGCGGCCGCAAGGCAAGCCTGCCCGACGACGACACGCCGGAGGACGACGCCGAGACCCGCGAGGATCACGCCGAGAATGACACCGTGGGTCCACTCACCGGGGCCGACGGCGAGGTCCCCAACGGCGCCTACGGCAAGCTCGGCAACCGCGACGGGACGTTGAAGCCCTGACAGGTTGCTCGGCCCGGGACATCGTCCGCACCTGTGAATCATCTGAGAGAGCCCAGACGTTCACCGGAGTGAGCGGCCCCACCCCGGAGTTGCTCCCCCGGGCGCCGGGCACGGCGCCCCCGGTGGACGAAGGGAGAGGACATGTCCACGTTCACCCATGAAGGCACCGAGGCGCTCCAGCAGCTCGCGGACGAGATTCAGCGCGAGCGCGAGGAGAAGGGCCACACGGCCTTCGATGCCATCCCCGAGTCCGACGGCGACTCCAGCCGTCAGGACGGTGAGGGGACCGAGGCCTCGCCGCGCAGCGAGGGCGACACCGGACCCGACCTCGTCGGGGGTGGCCAGCCCCGCGTCGCAGGCTTGTAGGCCGCATGATGGCGGCGGCCCGGGCAACCCCCCCTCAGCGCCCGGGCCGTCGTCATCCTTCTGTCTGCATCCGCATGGACTGGATCGTCCTGAGCGACGATGCGGCTGCCCGGTTCGCGTGGCACGCTGAGTTCCAGCAGCTCACCGAGGAGGCGTCATGTCTGAGTCGAAGAAGCCGGATCTCGCCGAGATCGCGGAGGACTTCCGCCTGAAGTCGGTCCCTGAGGACGGGGTCGCGGAGGCCCCCGCCGACGAGGACGCGGACACCGCGACCGGCCGCTGGAAGCGAACGACGCGCCTCATGGTCAACGACAGCCTCCGCACGAACCTGGGCGGCAACGGCGGACCGATCTAGCGGGCGGGCGACGCTATCGGTCCGACAGCCCCGCCCATCCGGTGAGCACGGAGAGGTCGTCGACGATCTCGCCCATCACGCGATCGTAGGTCGCCTCGTCGCGTGCCCAAGGGTCGTCGAGACTCCGCAGGGGAGCCGGGTCCTCGAGCCGAGCCGCGTGCAGCGCGGCGGCGGCGTTCGCCAGCCGCTCGTGGGCGGTCGAGCCAGCCGGCGCATCGGCCCGCTGTGCCAGCTCCGCCGCCTCCTTGATGCCGAACGCGTGCTCGGCCACGCCGCCCCACTCCTGCTCGATCCAGCGCGCGTGCTGCTGCGTCGCCACGAGCACCAGGTCGGCACGCGACAGGATCGCTCGGTCGAGCTGCGTGGGCCGGTGGCGCGGGATCGTGAGGCCATACCGCTGCGCTGAGCGGCGCATCTCGTGGGTGGCGTCCATGCCGATCTCCGCGTAGATGCCGGCGCTGGTCACCTCGGCGGCGTCGCCCCACTCGCGCTGCGCGAGGTAGTGCATCGCGGGCGAGCGGCAGATGTTGCCGGTGCAGACCATCGTGACGCGCGCGGGAGAGGGGCTCATGGCACGCGAGCCTAGTTGAGTCTCGTACGGTGCGCGTGTGCCCGTTCCTCAAGGCGTGCGTGGTGCCCCGGCGTGGCGTCGCCCCCGAGGGAAGCTGCGGTCGTGGCATGCTGTTCCGCACCAGGGAAGGGAACTCATGGGGCTTGACTACCAACTGTGGTGGGTGCTCAGCATGGTGTTCGGTGTCGTCGTCATCGTGCTCTGGACCACCTACTTGGTGCGGAACCCGCGAGGACGTCTTGCCCGAGGACTTCGGTCATGGTTCATCGGGCTCGATGGAGAAGAGTTCGTTGCGGTCAGTGAGGCCGTGCCGCCGCCCGTGGGGTCCCTCGCCGCTGACATCGAAGACGCCATCGACTTCTGCATGCACTCCCGGGTCCCGTCTGACCGGGCTGTAGTCACCTGCGATTCCCGCGCGGTCATGCTTGATGCACGGGGCACCGACATCGTCACCGGCCTTGTGGCGGCGGGCCCGCGGCGCGCCCGACGTGTCCTGCGGATCTTCACCGAACAGCGTGTCCTCGGATGGATCCGATCCGGTGCACCGGGATTCTCAGACATCTCGGACGCAGATCCTGCAGCGCTCGCGGTCGCGAGCGCTTGGGAGGAGAACGGTGCGGCGATGCGACTCAAGATTGGAGGGGCGTCGGTACTTCTCGACGAGCGAGGTAGCCAAGTTCTGGCCGGACTGCTGGTGGCTCCCCACCGCATGGTGAACCGCGCAGCAGCGGCACTCGGTGCGGAGGACCGCATCGGCTGGGCCGATTGGCTGCCCTCCCATCGCGAGGTTCACGACGTGCGCCACGACGCCTACCTCGATCACAAAGTCGACCCGTGGACCTTCGGCAGGCGACCTCGTCGCGGCGGAAAGATCGAGCGACACCGTACCTAGAGCGCGGCGGGTGAACGGCTGAGCACATTCGCCGCGCGCTCGCTCACGTCTTGCGTTGGCCGATGCGCGTGACGCTGGGCTTGTCGCCCCGGTGGCCGTACAGGGAGCCCTCGTACTGCTTGAGGGTCGCCACCAGCGCGAAGCTGAGCGTGACGAGCAGCGCCCACGAGCCGAGCTTGCCGACGTGGACCGCCTGCCAGAACGCCTCCTGATCCGGGTACTGCCAGGCGCCCAGGAAGGTTGCCACGTTCTCCGCGATCCACAGGAAGAACGCGATCAGGACGAACGCCAGAGCCAAGGGCATGCGGAACCGGCGCTCCGCCACCGTGTAGTGCACGAGGGTCCGCCGCATCTCGATGAGGAACGCCACAGCGATCACCCAGCGCAGGTCCCAGATCCAGTGGTGGGTGAAGAAGTTGAGGTACGCCGCGGCGGCGAGGATGGTCATGAGGACGGGCCGGTAGTCGGTGACGCGCAGGTCGAAGCGACGCCAGGCCTGGCAGATGAACGAGCCCACGGCTGCGTACATGAAGCCCGAGTACAGCGGCACGCCCGCGACCACGGACCAGCCCTCGTCCGGATAGCTCCATGAGCCCTGCTGCACCTTGAACAGCTCCATGACCAGGCCGAGGAGGTGAAAGGCGAACACCACACCCACCTCGCGGGTGGTCTCGTAGCCGGTGGCCCACAGGACGGCGGTGATGGCGAGTCCGGCGATCAGCAGCAGGTCATAGCGGCCGATGGGGGTCTCGACCACGTCGGTGATGGCCATGGCCGCGAAGATCAGGATCGCGAACAGCAGGCTCGTGAGGTTGATCCACGCGAACGTGAGCAGCAGACGCACCGCAGTGCGCAGGCGCGCGGCTGCGGTGGTTCGGGGGCTCGGTGGCACGCCCACGATTGGAGCACGCCGCGGGGGCGGCGGCGGTCCAGGCGCACCGCGCTGGCCGGCGATCCGCACCGCACCGACGCCGCACCGCCGGAGCACCTGCACCCGATAGAGTGAGGGCCGTGTCCACCACTGCTGACCCCGTCAAGATCGCCGTGCTCGGGTGCGGCACCGTCGGCACGGAAGTCGTGCGGCTGCTGCTGACTCAGGCTGAGGACCTCGCCGCCCGCGTGGGCGCGGGCATCGAGCTCGCCGGCGTGTACGTGCGCGACACCTCCGTCCCGCGCGATCCGGTGGTGCCGGTCGGCGCGCTGACCTCCGACGCCGATGCGCTCGTGGACGGCGCGGACGTGGTGGTCGAGCTCATGGGCGGCATCGAGCCCGCCCGCACCCTCATCCTGCGCGCCCTCAACCGCGGCGCCGCCGTCGTCACCGCCAACAAGGCGCTGCTCGCGGAGCGCGGCGCGGAGCTGTACGAGGCCGCCGACGCCGCCGGTGCGGACCTGTACTACGAGGCCGCCGTGGCTGGCGCGATCCCGCTGGTGCGTCCCGTGCGCGAGTCCCTCGCGGGCGACACGGTCACCCGCATCTTGGGCATCGTCAACGGCACCACCAACTATGTGCTCGACGAGATGACCTCCAAGGGTCTGTCGTATGACGAGGTCGTGGCGGAGGCACAGCGCCTGGGCTACGCCGAGGCGGACCCCACCGCAGACGTGGGCGGCCACGACGCCGCCGCGAAGGCCGCGATCCTCGCATCTCTCGCCTTCCACCAGCGCGTGGGTCTCGACGACGTTTACTGCGAGGGCATCACCGCGATCACGCCTGATGACATTCAGGCCGCCACCGAGACCGGACGCGTCATCAAGCTGCTCGCCGTCGCCGAGCGCACCGACACCGGCGTCTCCGTTCGCGTGCACCCCACACTCGTCCCGGTGGACCACCCCCTCGCGGGAGTGCGCGGCGCGTTCAACGCGGTCTTCGTCGAGGCCGAGGCCGCCGGCGAGCTCATGTTCTACGGCCAGGGAGCTGGCGGCCTGCCCACCGCATCGGCCGTCCTCGGCGACATCGTGTCGGTCGCGCGTCACCAGGCGAACGGCGGCAAGGGCCCGCTCGAGTCCAACTACGCGAGCCACGAGGTGCTGCCCATGGACGCCGCGCTCACGCGCTACGCGGTGCGCATGAGCGTCCCCGACCGGCCGGGCACCCTGGCGGCGGTCGCGTCGATCTTCGCGGCGCACGGTGTGGGCATCGAGTCCGTCCGTCAGATGGCCGGCAAGGGTCACGCGGGCCTGATCCTGTCGACCCACCGGGCGTACGAGGCGGCGCTGCGAGCGACCGTCGAGGAGCTGCGGGACACCGATGCCGTGAAGGACGTGTGGTCCGTCCTGCGGATTGAAGGAGAGCTGTAGTGGCGCACGTGTGGCGCGGCATCATCCGCGAGTACCTGGACCGGCTGCCGTTCGAGGAGTCCGACCGCATCGTGTCTCTCGGTGAGGGCGGCACCCCTCTGGTGCACGCGCCCGGCATCTCCGATGAGGTGGGCGCGAACGTCTACGTCAAGGTCGAGGGGATGAACCCCACGGGGTCCTTCAAGGACCGTGGCATGACCTCTGCGATCACCCAGGTCGTCAAGGACGGCGACCACACGGTGGTGTGCGCGTCTACGGGAAATACCAGCGCATCGGCCGCGGCGTACGCGGCCCACGCTGGCCTCCAGTGCGTCGTGATGATCCCCCAGGGCAAGATCGCGGCCGGCAAGATGGCGCAGGCGATCGTCCACGGCGCGCGCCTGGTCCAGGTGGACGGCAACTTCGACGAGTGCCTCGACATCGTGCGTGAACTGTCCGAGGACTACCCGGTCGCCCTGGTCAACTCCGTGAACCCGTATCGCCTCCAGGGGCAGAAGACCGCGGCCTTCGAGATCGTCGACCAGTTGGGCGACGCCCCCGACATCCACATGCTTCCGGTGGGCAACGCCGGCAACATCTCCGCGTACTGGATGGGCTTCAAGGAGTTTGCCGATGCGGGCGTCGCCTCCCGAACTCCCCGCATCTGGGGAGTCCAGGCAGCGGGCGCCGCGCCCTTCGTCGCCGGGCACCCGATCAAGGATCCGGAGACCGTCGCGACGGCCATCCGCATCGGCAAGCCCGCCTCGTGGGACCTTGCCATCGCCGCGCGCGACGAGTCCGGCGGCTGGATCCGCGCCGTGTCCGATACCCAGATCCTGAACGCCCAGGCGCGCCTCGCCGCGGACGTGGGCGTGTTCGTCGAGCCCGCCTCCGCCGCACCCATCGCGGGACTCCTGGCCGCATCGGCCCTGGGCGAGGTGCCCGAAGGCGCCACCATCACGTGCACCGTCACCGGCAACGGACTCAAGGACACCGCGACCGCGCTGTCGGGTCACACCGTCGAGCCCACCGTCATCCCGGTCGACGTCTCCGCCGCCGCCAAGGCGCTGGGGCTGTAGCCGTGCGCCTCGCCGCGGACGCCGTCCGGGTCACGGTTCCCGCCACCGCGGGCAACCTGGGCCCGGGCTTCGACGCGCTCGGCATGGCGCTGGGCGTCGCGGACGAGGTCGAGGTGCGGGCGGTCGCGTCGTCCGCCGTCACGCTCGAGATCGAGGGTGAGGGTGCGGACGTGCTGCCCCGCGACGAGTCGCACCTGGTCGTGCGTGCGCTGCGCGCCGCGCTGGACCGCGTGGGCGCGTCGCAGGTGGGGCTGTCGATTCGCGCCGTGAATCGTATCCCGCACGGACGCGGGCTGGGCTCCTCCGCGGCTGCCGTGGTCGCCGGCATCTCCGCCGCTCGCGGGCTGATCGCGGAGCCCGAGGCGCTGTCCGCCGAGATCGCCCTCGCGATCGCCACCGAGTTTGAGGGCCACCCCGACAACGCCGCCCCGGCCATCTACGGCGGAGCGACTGTGGCGTGGTCCGGCGCAGACGGTGCGCACGCGGTGCCGCTGCAGGTCGATCCGCGCATCGAGACGGCCGTGCTGGTGCCCGGCTCGGTCCTGCCAACCAAGGAGGCCAGGTCCGTCCTGCCCTCGCTCGTGCCGCACAAGGACGCGGCGTTCAACGTGGGACGCGCGGCGCTGCTCGTGAACGCCCTGGCCGGGAGGCCCGAGGATCTGCTCGCGGCCACCGAGGACCGCCTGCACCAGAACTATCGCGCCGAGGTCATGGCTGCGGCGCCCGCGATGATTCGGCACCTGCGGGCGGAGGGTCTCGCGGCCGTCGTGTCCGGCGCCGGGCCATCCGTGCTCGTGCTGGGCGAGGACCTCGCTGCGCGTGGCCTGGGTTCCGGCGCTCTGCCGTGGGCTGAGGGCATCGGCGACGAGTCCTGGCGGTCCGTGCACACCGTCGAGCGGGTTCCCGGCGCGACCTCGACGCGGTTGTGAGGCTCGACCGGTGACCTCCTCTCCGCGCACCGGGGGCCCGCGATGACGCGGCGCTGCCTGGTGGTGCGCGGAGGTTGGGAGGGGCACGACCCCGTGGGGACCACGGATAGCTTCGTGCCGGCTCTCGAGGCCCAAGGGTTCTCCGTCGTGGTGCACGAGTCGCCGGAGATCTACGCTGACGCGACTGTGATGGCTGGCGTCGACCTGGTGGTGCAGTCCATCACTGCAGGCGAGATTAGCGCCGATGCGGTCGACGGGTTGCGCGACGCCGTCGCCTCGGGCACGGGTCTGGTGGGTTGGCATGCAGGACTGGTGGCCGCGTTCGCGGACTCCCTGCAGTACGCGCACCTGCTGGGAGCGCTGTTCGTCGCGCACCCCGGGGACGGCACCGGGCCCGCGGGCTCGCCCGCGTATCGCGACTACGAGGTGACGTTCACTCCCGAGGGGCGGTCGCACGACCTCACCGCGGGGCTCGCCGACTTCTCTCTGCGCACCGAGCAGTACTGGCTGCTCACGGATCCTGGGCTGGACGTGCTCGCGACGACGGAGCTGGTGCCACTGGAGGGCGACGAGTGGGCCCGGCCGCTCACCATGCCCGTCGCGTGGACCCGACAGTGGGGGCGTGGCCGCATCTTCACCACCACGCTCGGCCACACGCTGGAGGTGGTGCGCCGCCCAGAGGTGGTGGCGATGATGGAGCGCTCGTTCGCCTGGGCGGCGCGATGAGCATCCGGGTTGCTGCTCCCGACGACCGCGACGCGATCGCGCGCGTGTGCCTGCTCACCGGCGACAACGGGGCCGATGCGACGGGCGCCTTCTGCGACGATGCGGCGCTCGCGGACGTCTTCGCGCTGCCGTACCTCGAGGGGCCGGGCGGCTTCGCTCTGGTGTGGGACGAGGGCGACGGGGTGGTCGGCTACGTGCTGGGGACCTCGGATACGCGGGCGTTCCAGGAGTGGTTCAGCTCGCAGTGGTGGCCGGCGCGGCCTCCTCGCTCGCCCCGAACTCCCGGGGACTCGTGGCTGCTTCCCGATGCGGCAGATCCCGGCCGGATGCTCGGTTCGGTCGTCGGCGACTACCCGGCGCACCTGCACATCGATCTGCTCCCGGCTGCTCAGGGCAGGGGAGCCGGGCGCGCGCTGATCGAGGCGGCGTGCGAGCTGCTCGCCGCGCGCGGGGTGCGCGGTGTCCACCTCGTCGCATCGGCTGCGAACGCGGGTGCGGTCGCGTTCTACCCGCGGGTGGGGTTCGCGGAGTTCTCGCGTGCTGACGGCGCGGTGACCTTCGTGCGGGGGCTGGGTCAACGATGAGCGCGCCGGCAGACGCGGGCCGGCTGAGCGCCTGGCGGCCACCGGTCCCCGCAGTTCGGGTGGCGGCGATCGCCGTCGGGGTGTTCGGAGCGCTCGTTGCAGCCGGGTGGTTGCTGGGCGGTGCCGGCGCGGCCGTCGGGGCATTTCTCGGTGGGGTGTCGATCCTGGCGCTCGCGGTCCAGCCGTCGTCCTGGTGGGAGCTGGGGGTCTTCTCGGCACTTGTGGGCGCGTGTGTCGCTGGAGCTGTGGCGTTCGACGGCGCTGTTGCGATCGCCGCATGCGTGGCCATCTCGGTGGTGGCGACAGCGCCGTTCGCACTGAGGTACGGGCCTGTGACGGCTGTCGTGCCGGTGCTCGTCGCAATCGCGGGTGACGGCGCGGGCGATGTCGAACCAGTTCGCGCGCTCATGGGCACCGTGGTGGCCGCGCTCGCATTCGCGGCGATCGTGAGGGCGCTGGGCATGCGCCAGGCGAGCGCGACTCCGTTGCCCACCCGGGTGATGGTGGCGCACCTTGCCACGATGAGTGCCGCGACTGCCATCGCGACCGGTGTCGTGATCGCGGCGGGTCTCGCCCACGGAGTGTGGGTCGTGGTGGCGCTCGCCACCGTGCTCGTGCCGATCCAGCGCGAGACTCTGCGCGAGGCCCGCTTCAGGGTCGTGGGTACGGTTGTCGGGGCTCTGACGGGCAGCCTCATCGCCACGGTGCTGCCTGCGTTCGCGGTCGTCATCGTCGCTCTCGCCGCCGCCTTGCTCGGTATCGCGTCGAACCTTGCGCATCGTCGCCAACAGTTCGTGGCGTACATCGCGGTCGCGACGGTGACCGCGACGGCGACTGTCGGCGGGGAGGCTGCTGCGGACGTCGCGCTCCAGCGTGTGGGCTACACGCTGGTGGGTGCGGCGATCGCGGTAGCGCTGGGACTGGGCGTGGCGCGCATCGGCCACGCGCGCGCGGCGGACGCGGCCTGAGCCGTCGCGCGTCGGAGGCATCCCGTAGATTCGGACCATGCTCTGGTCTCTGCTTGTCAGTTCGATCAAGCCGTACTGGCGCCTCCTCGTGGGCGTCACCGTGTTCCAGGCGGCTCAGGCGATCGTCAACCTGTACCTGCCGACGCTGAACGCGGACATCATCGACAAGGGTGTGGCGACCGGAGACACCGGCTACATCTGGCGCATGGGCGGCTGGATGCTGCTGCTGTCCTTCGTGGGAATCGTGTGCACCATCACGGCCGTCTATTTCGGTGCGAAGATCGCCATGCGCGTGGGCCGCGACCTGCGCGCCGGCATCTTCGGTCAGGTCGCGACGTTCTCCGAGGCCGAGGTGCAGAGGTTCGGCGCGCCATCGCTGATCACCAGGAGCACCAACGACGTTCAACAGGTCCAGATGCTGGTCCTGATGACATGCACGCTCCTCATCACCACGCCGTTCACGCTCATCGGCGGCGTGGTGCTGGCACTCGAGCAGGACGTCGAGCTCTCGGCGATCATGGCCGTCGCGATCCCCGTGCTGATCGTCATCGTGATGCTGATCGTGTGGCGCATGGTGCCGCACTTCCGGCGCATGCAGGTCCGCATCGACGGCATCAACCGCGTCCTGCGCGAACAGTTGACCGGCATCCGCGTCGTGCGCGCGTTCGTGCGCGAAGGAGTGGAGGACGCGCGCTTCGCGGACGCGAACGCGCTGGTGACGGAGTCGGCGCTCAAGGCGGGTCGGCTCATGGCCGCGATGTTCCCACTGGTGCTGCTCATCGTGAACCTCAGCTCCGCCGCGGTGATCTGGTTCGGCTCGTACCGCATCGATGCCGGCGAGATGCAGGTCGGCGCGCTCACCGCGTTCCTGTCCTATCTCATCCAGATCCTCTTCTCGGTGATGATGGCGACGTTCCTGTTCGTGCTCGTGCCGCGCGCGGCCGTGTCCGCGGACCGCATCAGCGAGGTTCTCCAGACCGAGTCCACGGTGCGACGGGAGGCCTCCGCAGTTGAGGTGCCTGGCACCGGCGAGGTGGTGTTCGACTCCGTCACCTTCACCTACCCGGGGGCGGAGCAGCCTGTGCTCGCGGACATCAGCTTCACCGCGCAACGCGGGACCACGACGGCGATCATCGGTTCCACCGGAGCGGGCAAGTCCACCCTCGTGAACCTGATCCCGCGCCTGTACGACGCGACCGAGGGCGAGGTCCGTGTGGGCGGCGTCCCGGTGCGCGAGGCCGCTCCGGAATCCCTGTGGGCGCGCATCGGCGTCGTTCCGCAGCGGCCCTATCTGTTCGCCGGCACCGTCGCCACGAACCTCCGCTACGGGCGTGAGGACGCGACCGATGAGGAACTGTGGGCTGCCCTGCGCATCGCGCAGGGCGAGGACTTCGTGCGTGCGATGCCGGAGCAGCTCGACACCCCGGTGGCCCAAGGTGGCACGACCGTGTCCGGCGGCCAGCGCCAGCGGCTGTCGATCGCCCGGGCGCTGGTGCGGCGACCGGACGTGCTGATCTTCGACGACTCCTTCAGCGCGCTCGACACGGCAACCGACGCACGGCTGCGCGCGGCGCTCGGCCGTGAGGTCGAGGACGCGACGGTCATCGTGGTGGCGCAGCGCGTCTCCAGCATTGTGGACGCGGACCAGATTCTCGTGCTGGAGGATGGTCGCATCGTCGCTCGCGGGACCCATGCCCAGCTGCTCGAGACCTCCGAGACCTATCAGGAGATCATCAGTACCCAGCTCCGGGCTGAGGAGGTGGCGTGATGACGGAGGCGACCGAGACCGAGGAGACCACCGCCGACCAGCCGCGGCCTCCCCAGCAGCGCCAGCACGGCCCCGGTGGGCCGGGGATGGGTGCGCCGTCCGAGAAGGCCGACAACTTCAAGGCCAGTGGCATCCGCCTGGTCAAGCTCCTGGGGCCCGAGAAGTGGCTGGTCTGGCTCGTGGTGGTCCTGGGCGCGGGCTCCGTCGCGCTGTCCGTCGTGGGCCCCAAGATCCTCGGCAACGCGACCACCGTGATCTTCGAGGGCTTCCTTGCCGGCGGCATCGACTTCCCGAAGCTTCACGGGATCCTGCTGTGGGTCGTGATCATCTACATCGGCTCGGCGATCCTGGGACTCGCCCAGGGCTTCATCCTCAACGGCGTGACGCAGCGCACCATCTTCCGCCTGCGCGAGAGTGTCGAGGACAAGGTCCACCGGCTCCCGCTGAGCTACTTCGACACCCACCAGCGCGGCGACCTCCTGAGCCGCGTGACCAACGACATCGACAACATCTCGCAGACGCTGCAGCAGACGCTGAGCCAGGTCTTCACGTCCGTGCTCACCGTGATCGGCATCCTCATCATGATGTTCTCGATCTCGTGGGAACTCGCTCTCGTGGCGCTCATCTCGATTCCGCTCACCGCCGTGGTGGTCGCGCAGATCGCCAAGCGGTCGCAGCCCAAGTTTGTCGCGCAGTGGAAGCACACTGGTGAGCTCAACTCGCAGATCGAGGAGGGCTACACCGGCCACGCGCTCGTGAAGCTGTTCGGCCGCCAGAAGCAGACCGCGAAGGAGTTCGCGGCGAAGAATGAAGAGCTCTACGAGGCGAGCTTCGGCGCCCAGTTCATCTCCGGGATCATCATGCCGTCGGCGATGTTCATCGGGAACCTCGTGTACGTGGTCATCGCCGTGGTAGGCGGCCTGAGGGTCGCCAGCGGCACCATGACGCTGGGCGACGTGCAGGCCTTCATCCAGTACTCGCGCCAGTTCCAGCAGCCCATCAGCCAGCTGGGCTCCATGGCCAACCTCCTGCAGTCCGGAGTCGCCTCCGCGGAGCGAGTCTTCGAGCTCCTCGACGCCGAGGACCAGGATCCGGATGTCGAGCCTGCACAGACCCCGGAGGATGACCACGGCCGCCTGGTCTTCGAGGACGTCGCCTTCCGCTACGTCGAGGACAAGCCGCTGATCGAGGACCTGAACCTCGAGGTGTGGCCGGGCCGCACGGTCGCGATCGTGGGCCCGACGGGTGCGGGCAAGACCACGCTCGTGAACCTGATCATGCGCTTCTACGAGCTCGACAGCGGGCGCATCACCCTTGACGGCACCGACATCGCCGCGATGACGCGTGCCGACCTGCGCTCGCGGACGGGCATGGTGCTCCAGGACACGTGGCTCTTCGGTGGCACCATCCGCGACAACATCGCCTACGGGCGCACGAGCGCGACGGAGGAGCAGATCCTCGATGCGGCGAAGGCCGCCTATGTGGATCGGTTCGTGCACTCGCTTCCCGACGGCTACGACACCGTTCTCGACGACGATGCGACGAACATCTCCGCGGGAGAGCGGCAGCTCATCACCATCGCTCGAGCGTTCGTGGCACAGCCGCAGGTGCTCATCCTGGACGAGGCCACGAGTTCCGTCGACACCCGCACCGAGCTGCTGGTCCAGCGAGCGATGGCCGAGCTGCGCAAGGACCGCACCGCGTTCGTGATCGCGCACCGCCTCTCGACCATTCGCGACGCTGACCTCATCCTGGTGATGGAGAACGGGTCGATCGTCGAACAGGGCAATCACGCCGAGTTGCTGCAGGCGAAGGGCGCCTACGCGCGCCTGTACGAGGCACAGTTCGCGGCGCCCATCGACGAGGTCGAAGAGCCCCAGGACCCCCACGTGCCGCCAGAGCCGCCCCTGTCACTGCCGCCGGACGCGCCCGTGGCGCTCGACCCCGTGGTCGCCGCCCACGACACCGGCGAGGTGCCGATTGTGGATGAGCCGCACGAGGGTGCGCCGCAGACCTGAGGCTGCGCGTTCCCGGCACCGGTCGGCGCCGGTCACCCGCTCACGCTGAGTCTCGCGGCCCGTTCACGTCGAACGAATAGGTCGGCACGAACTCGACCACGATCTCCGCCGTGTCGAGGCCCGCGTCCTCCATCTCCGCCCACACGGGCTCGAGGTCCGGAATGGGCGGCGTGCCCTTGAGCTGCACCACGATCAGGTCGCCCTCGCGCGGCTGGATCGAGATGATCTTCCAGCGCGCATTCTCGGTCGCTTCCTCGACGAAATCGCGCACCGCCTGTTCGCGCGAGCGCGACTCGATCGCCTGCGCGGTCGAGTAGGTGAGCGGACCCGCGACCAGTGCGACCAGGATCGCGGTCGTGATGTAGGCCTTGACACGGCGGCGGCGCTCGGCCTCCTTGTCCTCCGCCTCGAGCAGCCGTAGTCGCGAGAATCCGTAGATCGCCATGACGATCGAGCCCGTCGCGAGAATGGCGGCGACGTTCGTCACGAACAGCAGGACCGCGCCGAAGGCCTGGCCCGGTTCGCCCGATTCGAGCGCGAGACCCGCGACGCACAGCGGCGGCACCAGTGAGATCGCGATTGCGACGCCAGGAAGTGTGTCCGAGATGTCGGAGCGCACGATCGCGATCGAGCCCACGGCGCCGACCGCGAACGCCGCGAACAGATCGACCAGGCCGGGGGAGACGCGCCCCGCCACCTGGTCGTTGGTCTGCGCGGTGACCTCCTGGATCACGATCAGTCCGATCAGGAAGCCCACGGCCATCGCCGCCACGGCGCCCGACACCATGATGAGGATCGACCGGATCAGATTGCGGCGGTCGCCCAGCACCGTCGCGATCATGGTGCCCTGGATGGGCCGCATCAGTGGGGCCACGATCATGGCGCCGATCACCGTGGCCGTCGAGTTCGCGACGACACCCGCAGACGCGATCGCCGAGGACAGGATCAGCAGCAGCCAGAAACGGGTGTGCTGCGACCGCACGGTCGGGCCCTCGAAGAAGGCCGCCTCGCGCAGGTAGTCGACGGTGTTGAGCTTCGCTCCCCAGCGCGTCTCGCGCACCAGGGAGGTCCACCGGCTCATGACGAGAGCAGCTTCGCCTTGGCTGCGGCGAACTCGGAGTCGCTCAGGATTCCAGCATTCTTCATCTCGGCGAGCTTCTGCAGCTGCGCCATCATGTCGTCTCCGCCGCCGGGCGCGGCCTCCACCACCGCGGGCTGCGCCTGCGCGGCCGCAAGCTGAGCCTGCATCGAGGCGAGCTGCGCCTCGTTCGCCTGCACCTGTGCCGCCTGCTGCTGCTCCAGGTACTGCTGCTGCTGACGCGACTGCGCCCGTCCTGCCTGGCGGCGGGCGACTCCACCTGACACCGCGGTGGCAGTGCCCGAGATGACGGCCGTGCGGGCCATGGTTCCGATGAGGCCGGGTCGGCCGATCCTGCGGGGCATGTCAGTCCTCCTCCTCGAGTGCTGCGACGGCGTCGAGCACCTCCTGAACCACCGGGCCAGGGACCCGGATCGAGTCGATGAGCTCGCCGCCTGCGGCAGCGATGGCGTCGCGCAGCGGCTTGACCCAGGTGTGCTCGAACACGAGGATCGCGGCCGAGGCGCCGACGGGAAGCTCGGCGGTGAGCGCGTCGACGTCCTCGTCCGAGATCAGCCCCATGGCCTCTCCCACGAGAGCGCCCACGCGGGCGAGCTCGCCGTCCGCGTCGTCCTGGCCGAACTCGACGATCGCGGTCTCCTCCTCGGAGACGCGCTGGACGAAGACGCCGTCGGCGACGCTGATCGTGCCCGCCTCCACCAGCCGCTCGAGCTCGGGAATGATGTCTCCTTGGAAGCGATCGGTCTCGAACCCGATCGTCACCACCTCAATGGGGCCCAGGGTCATGGTGTGCTCCTCGTGCGTCGGGGTGCTGGAAAGGGGGCGAAACCGCCTCCTCGGAATCTATTGCCGCGCCGGGCACACGGCAACAGGAAACGCGACCCAGCCCACGCATCGGCCCTCGCAACGAGACCGCTCGCGCGAACCCGCCGCCGCATCGGCGCGCCGTCCACAGCGCTGTTTGGGCGTGTCGCCCCACGGTGGTAGCCTGTTGGGCGTCTCCCCCGGTCGGCAACCAGCCACGGCGGATGGCATTCCCACGGCATTCAGGCGTCAGCGGACGACGGCGTACGCGTACCCGAGCGCCTGGGCTGCTCGCACATGCTGAGCCAGATGGGCTCGTGCGAAGAAAAGGACGATTCTCAGTGACAGACACCCAAGAGGCCGCAGCCGGCTCCGGCGCGGCCCTCAGCGCCATGAAGCTTCCCCAGCTGCAGGCTCTCGCCTCCGAGCTCGGGGTCTCCGGCGTCAAGAAGATGCGCAAGAGCGACCTCGTCGAGGCGATCAAGAACGGTGGCGTCGTGCCGGCGAAGGCGCCGAGCGCTGCGCCTGCGGCGAAGGCCGATGCGCCCGCGGACTCCGCGAAGAGCGACACGCCCGCGGCTTCCCCGAAGAACGACGCGCCGGCCACCGACGCGCCAGACGCCGGCGGCAGCGACCGCCAGCAGGGCGATCAGCGCGGCGGCCAGAACCGCTCGCGCCGCGCAAGCGCGGATCAGGGCGCGCCTCAGGGTGGGAACCAGAGCGGGAACCAGAGCGGCAAGCAGTCCGGCGACGACGACGCCGACGAGCGCGCGCGCCGCGCCGCCGAGGCGGTCCAGATCGCCGGCTCCGGTGGAGACCAGGGCGGCAACCGCAACGACGGAGGCAACCAGGGCAGCCGTGACGGCGGCGGCCAGGGCAACCGCAGCAACGACGACGACGAGCGCGGCGGGCGCCGGCGCCGTGGCCGTGGCCGCGGTCGCAACCGCAACCGCGACGAGCGCGAAGGCGGCAGCCAGGGTGGCGGCCAGGGCGTGCGCCAGGACGAGGACGAGGTGCGCGAGGACGAGGAGCTCAGCCCCGTCGGCGGCATCGTGGACGTCCTCGACAACTACGCGTTCATCCGCACCACCGGATACATGGCGGGGAAGTCGGACGTCTATGTCTCGATGAACCAGGTCAAGAAGTACGGCCTGCGCAAGGGTGACGCGATCACCGGCACCGTCCGCCCGCCCCGCCCGGGCGAGCGCGGCCAGCGCCAGAAGTTCAACGCGCTCGCGGCCGTCGACACCGTGAACGGCGTGTCGCCCGAGGAGGCGCGTTCGCGCAAGGAGTTCGGCGACCTCACCCCGCTCTACCCGCAGGAGCGCCTGCACCTCGAGACCGACCCGCGCACGCTGTCGACCCGTGTGATCGACCTCGTCGCACCCATCGGCAAGGGCCAGCGCGGCCTGATCGTGTCGCCGCCCAAGGCCGGCAAGACGCTCATCATGCAGGCGATCGCCAACGCGATCTCCGCCAACAACCCCGAGGTCCACCTCATGGTGGTGCTGGTGGACGAGCGTCCCGAGGAGGTCACGGACTTCCAGCGCTCGGTCAAGGGCGAGGTCATCGCCTCGACCTTCGACCGGCCCGCAGGCGACCACACGCAGGTGGCGGAGCTCGCGATCGAGCGCGCCAAGCGCCTGGTCGAGCTGGGCCAGGACGTCGTGGTGCTGCTGGACGGCATCACCCGCCTGGGCCGCGCGTACAACCTGGCCGCGCCCGCATCGGGTCGCATCCTGTCCGGTGGTGTCGACTCGGCCGCGCTGTACCCGCCCAAGAAGTTCTTCGGCGCCGCGCGCAACATCGAGAACGGTGGCTCGCTGACCATCCTCGCGACCGCTCTCGTGGACACTGGCTCCAAGATGGACGAGGTCATCTTCGAGGAGTTCAAGGGCACCGGCAACATGGAGCTGCGCCTGTCGCGCCAGCTCGCCGACCGCCGCATCTTCCCGGCCGTGGACGTCAACTCGTCCGGTACGCGCCGCGAGGAGATCCTGGTCTCCACCGAGGAGCTCAAGGTCATGTGGAAGCTGCGCCGCGTGCTCACCGCGCTCGAGCCGCAGGCCGCGACCGAGCTGCTCCTGGGCAAGCTGCGCGAGAACCGCACCAACGCGGAGTTCCTCATGCAGGTCGCCAAGACCACGCCGGGCAAGGACGAGGGCGAGAACGAGCTCACGCTCAAGTAGTCGTTTCGCACGCAGGGCCAGCGCCACCTCCGCGGTCCCCAGTCGCGCGCCGCGAGTGGCTGAGTGCCCGGAATCGAAGGATCTGAGCACTTAGCCACTCGCGAGGCGCGCGGCAACGGTAGCCAGCACGCGTTCGCGGCACCACCCTGGTCGCCGCGTGATGTCGTTCCAGCCAAAGCGAAGGACCACGAATCCCGCCGCGGTGAGGTCGGTATGGCGCTCGCGATCCTTGTCGCGCGCGTCCCGAGTCGAGTGATATCGATCGCCGTCCAGTTCGACCACCACGCCAGCGCGCCGGTGCAACATGTCGACCGATACGCGTCGGGAGGGCAATGCGAGCGCTGCCTGCCACTCGAACTCGTGGAAGCGTGGATCGGCAAAGGCCTCGTGCTTCGCGCGCACCTCGAGAGGCGTCGTCGCGCCTTCCGAGAACCAGCCGAGGAGCCTCTCGAGATCTCTTCGGCCCGCTATTCGAGGTGTCCGTTGCGCCTCGCGCGCCAGTTGCTTCCAGGTGCACACGCGCGCCCACAACGCCGCCCACAGTATGTCGCGGCGCTGAGCTGGAGCGGCGAAGCGCCATGCGTCCAGCAGAGCGCGTGGCATCTCTAGGCACGCGATGCCCTGAGGAAACACTCGTGTGCGGGGCAGATTGACTTGATGCAACCGAGCCCACGCGGGCGGCTCGAGATGCAGTCCGTGCGCGATCGCGTAATCGGAGCGCTCGGGCCGAGCCAGACGAGGGGCGTAGAGGTGGAGCGCGAGTTGACCCGTGACCGCCCCGCGTGGCACCCAGCGGTTGAGCGCCTCGCCGAGGACGACGGGGTTCGTGGTGTGCGCGCTGCCGCAGTAGATGCCCGTCGCGAGTCGGGTCACCGCTCCGCTGGACAGCCCCCCGTCGAGTTGCCTCCTCGACCAGCCCGCAATCAACTCTGACCGCGTGAACGCGTGCGCGCAGGCTGCAAGAGTCTCGGCGAGCGGCGTGTCGCGCGCTGCAGTATCGGGGAGAGGTCGCACCGCACCAGGCAATCGGTGCCGTGACCGCCGCGGTAGTCCTGTCTCTCGATCTGTGGACAGCGTCGGGCCGTCGCGAGTGGCTGAGTGCTCGAGAGCGCCACGATTGGACCCTGAGTCACTCGCGAGGCGCGGGCGGGGGCCGATGCGGGGGCCAGGTGGGCGGGATCAGGTGCGAGTGGGGCGGCGACGCGGGGGAGCGGGCGCCAACTCGCCAAGGGGCCACCCCATCTGGCATAATCGAACGCTGGCCGTCCGGTTCACCGCGCGCAAAATCTGCACGACGGACCCGGAGGCACCTCTAAGGGAGATCATGAAGAAGGACATTCACCCCGAGTACGTGGCCACCACTGTCACGTGCACCTGCGGCAACCAGTTCGAGACCAACTCGACGGTCACCTCCGGCGCCATCAGCGTCGAGGTCTGCTCCGCCTGCCACCCGTTCTACACGGGCAAGCAGAAGATCATGGACACGGGCGGCCGCGTCGCGCGCTTCGAGAAGCGTTACGGCAAGAAGTAACCCCCAGCCTCACACGACGACGACGTGGCCGAAGCCTTCGCCGCCGTCCAGCCCCTGCTGGACGAGTACGCCGACATCGAGCGTCAGCTCGCCGACCCTGCCGTCCACGCGGACGCCAGCCGGTCGCGCACGCTGGGCCGTCGGTTCGCGGAGCTCGGCCGCGTCGTCGCCGCGCATCGTGCCTGGCAGACGGCGCACGATGACCTGGAGGCAGCCCAGGAGATGGCCGAGGCGGACCCCGAGTTCGCCGCGGAGATCCCCGGCCTCGAGCAGGCCGCCGAGGATGCGACGGAGTCCCTGCGCCGCATCCTGATTCCGCGCGACCCGGACGACGCCCGCGACGTGATCCTCGAGATAAAGTCGGGCGAGGGCGGCGAGGAGTCCGCGCTGTTCGCCGGCGACCTGCTGAAGATGTACCTCAAGTTCGCGGAGACCCAGGGCTGGAAGGCCGAGGTCCTCGAGGCGACGCCCACCGACATGGGCGGCTACAAGGACATCTCCGTGGCCGTGAAGGCCAAGGGCTCCGTCGAGCCCGAGGACGGCGTCTGGGCCCACCTCAAGTACGAGGGAGGCGTCCACCGCGTTCAGCGCGTGCCCGCCACGGAGTCCCAGGGCCGCATCCACACCTCCGCCGCGGGCGTGCTGGTCTACCCCGAGGTCGAAGAGGTCGAAGAGGTCGAGCTCGACATGAATGACGTCCGCGTCGACGTGTACCGCTCCTCGGGCCCCGGCGGCCAGTCCGTCAACACCACCGATTCGGCGGTCCGCCTCACGCATGAGCCCACGGGCATCGTCGTCAGCTGCCAGAACGAGAAGAGCCAGCTCCAGAACAAGGAGTCGGCCATGCGCATCCTGCGCGCCCGGTTGCTGGCGGCCCAGCGGGAGGCCGCAGCTGCGGAGGCCCAGGACCTGCGCAAGTCGCAGGTGCGCACGGTGGACCGGTCCGAGCGCATCCGCACCTACAACTTCCCCGAGAACCGCATCGCGGACCACCGCACGGGCTACAAGGCCTACAACCTCGATCACGTGCTTGCTGGCGACCTCGGCCCCGTCGTCCAGTCCGCGATCGACGCGGACGAGGCGGCGCGCCTCGAGGCCCACGAGGACTGACGCGTGCCCTCGGTAGGCGCGCGCCTGCGCGACATCACACGACGCCTCACCGGGGCGGGCGTGCCGTCCCCTCAGGCCGATGCGGTGGCGCTGATGGCGCACACGCTCGGCTGGGAGCCCGGCGAGGTTCGCACGGCAGCCGCGCGCGACGACCACTGGCCCGAGGACCCGCTGGACCTCGACCTGCTCGAGGCGCGCGTCGAGCGACGCATGAGCCGTGAGCCGCTGCAGCACATCACGGGGAAGGCGTACTTCCGCGAGCTCGAGCTGCAGGTGGGCGATGGGGTCTTCGTGCCCCGGCCCGAGACCGAGACTGTCGCGCAGGCGGCGATCGACGCCGCCCGCGCAGCAACGCCCAACCGTGACGGCGTGGTCAAGGTCACGGACCTGTGCGCCGGCTCCGGCGCGATCGGCCTGTCCGTCGCATCCGAGGTCGACAACGCCGAGGTCACGCTGCTCGAGGCGAGCGTGGGCGCGCTCGTGTATCTGCGCCTGAATGCTCGCTCGATGCCGGACGACGTGCGGCCCCGCGTGCGGACGCTCCTGGGCGACGCGCGCCGCTGCCTGCACCAGTTCGACGGCTGCGCAGACGTCGTGGTGAGCAACCCGCCGTACATCCCGCCCAACGGCGTGCCGCGCGACCCCGAGGTGCGGGACTTCGACCCGCCGGAGGCGCTGTACGGCATGGGCGAGGACGGACTGGATCTGCCCCGCGCGATCATCGATGAGGCGGCTCGCCTGCTGCGCGTGGGCGGAACGCTCGTGATGGAGCACGCGGAGAACCAGGGCAAGGCCCTGCGGGACTTCGTGGGGCGCAGCGAGTTCTGGGCCGATGCCCGGACCGAGCAGGACCTCACCGGGCGCGACCGCATGCTCGTCGTGACGCGCGTGGGCATCTGAGCGCATCGCTCGCATCTGACAGACTGGCTCCCGTGATCTACCCCTGCTTCGACCCCTCCACCTGGGGCCCGAGCCTCGACGCTGCCGTCGATGCGGTGCAGCGCGGCGCCGTGGTGGTCCTGCCGACGGACACGGTCTACGGCGTGGGAGCGGATGCCTTCAACGCCGATGCGGTGGCGGCAGTCCTCGCGGCGAAGGGCAGGGGGCGGCAGATGCCGCCGCCCGTGCTGATCCCGAACCTCCGCACCGTCGACGGGCTCGCGCGCGACGTGCCGGCGCCGGCTCGCGCGCTCATGGAGGCGCTGTGGCCCGGAGCACTGACCGTGATCGTCCACGCGCAGCCGTCGCTCGCGTGGGACCTGGGGGAGACCCATGGGACGGTCGCGCTGCGGATGCCGGATCATGCGGCGGCGCTGGCCTTGCTGACCCGAACCGGGCCTCTCGCCGTGACCAGCGCCAATCGCACGGGCGAGCCCGCAGCCACCACCGCTGAAGGCGCGCGCGAGCAGCTCGATTCCGCTGTCGCCGTCTACCTCGACGGCGGACCCAGCCCCCTCGGCACCGCCTCGACGATCGTGGACGCGACGGACTCCCGGGGACTGCGCGTGGTGCGCGACGGAGGAGTGACGCGCGAGCGGCTGCTCGAGATCGCCGGTGCAGACGCTTTCGTGCCCGAGGCCGCCGCGGGCGAGGGGTCCGCCGGGTGAAGGTCTATCTGACGCTGCTGGTGGTGGCCGCGCTCGTCGCGTACGCCGCCACACCGGCGATGCGTCACCTCGCCTTCCGCACGGGCGCCGTCACGGCCGTGCGCGAGCGCGACGTCCACAAGCTCCCGACCGCGCGGCTGGGCGGCATCGCGATCTTCCTCGGGCTCGCCGGCGGCATCCTGATCGCTCACAACATCCCGTTCCTCGCACCCGTCTTCGAGGCTTCTGGAGCGGCGTGGGGTGTGCTCGCCGGCGCCGCCCTGGTCGCCGCACTGGGCATGGCCGACGACATCTGGGATCTGGACTGGATGGCCAAGCTCGCCGGACAGGTGCTGGCTGCGCTGATCATGGCCTGGAGCGGCGTGCAGCTCGTGACGGTGCCGATCGCCGGCCTCACGATCGGCAGCTCGTACCTGTCGCTCGCGGCGACGGTCATCGTGGTGGTGGTCGCGATCAACGCCGTGAACTTCGTGGACGGGCTCGACGGGCTCGCCGCGGGCATGGTCGCGATCGGGGGAGCGGCGTTCCTCACCTACACGTACGTCCTTGCGCGCTCGGCGTCGCCCGGCGACTACTCGTCGCTCGCGTCGCTGATCCTGGCCGTCCTGGTAGGTGCGTGCCTCGGGTTCCTGCCCCATAACCTGCATCCCGCCCGAATCTTCATGGGCGACTCCGGATCCATGGTGCTGGGCCTCACGATCGCCGGCGCCGCCATCATCGTCACCGGTCAGATCGACCCCGCAGTGGTCTCCGAGCGCGAGCGGATCCCCGCCTTCATCCCCATCGTGCTGCCGCTCATGGTCCTCGCCGTCCCGCTCATCGACATGACCGCGGCCGTCATCCGCCGCACGCTCAAGGGCACGTCGCCCTTCATGCCGGACGCCCACCACCTGCACCACGTGCTGCTGCGCGCCGGACACTCCCATCGGTGGGCCGTGGGCGTGCTCTACATGTGGACGGCGGTGCTGTCGTTCGGCACCGTCTCGCTCGTGTTCCTCGACACGGGTCAGGCCGTCGCCCTCGTGGTCGCCGGCGTCGCAATCGCCGCCACCATCACGTTCTCTCCGGCGCTGAGACGCCGGCTGTCCTCCGGCTGGCGCACTGCGGGCGACAGGGCTCGTCCGCTGCAGCGCATCACGCCCGAGGGGCACCACCGCGACGACGCGCCCGAGCCCGGCGCGAACCGCGACGTGCCCGACACCCCCGCCACCGCATCGGCCCCCGCCGACTCCGTCTCGACCAAGGAGCGACCGTGACCGTCGAGTCCACCACCTACCGCCGCGCACTGCGGCTCACCGTCTACGGCGTCGTGGCTCTCGCGGTGCTCGCGGTGCCCGTCGGCCTGCTCGTCGCCGGGGGAGCGGGCCTGGTGGCGGCCGAGGTGGGCGTCGCCGTCGCGGCGCTGTCCGGCGTGACCACCCAGGTCGCCATGGTGATCAGCCACAACCGCGAGCCCCACGTCATGGCGGGCATCATCGGCGGCTCCTGGCTGCTCAAGATGCTCATCATCATCGTGGCGCTCCTGGTGCTCAGCGGCATCGACGGGTTTCACCGCCCATTGTTCGCGGGCTTCGCCGTCGCGGGCGTGCTTTTCACGCTCGCGGTGGACTTCTGGGTGATCCGCAGCGCCCGCATCCCGTACGTGGACCCGGACGCCGGAAAGAACGCCGGATAATTCCGGCCTGCACGTTCGTCAGCGCCCCGGTTCTACGTTAGGATTCTGGGGCATCACGGTATCGGCGCGCCGGGCCCTCAGGTCCCGCGCCAGCTTCTACCCCTGGAGAGACTTCTGTGGCGAATCTAGCCCTGGGCGCGGCCATGACGGCCACGTCCGAGCTCGCGGCCGACGACGGCGAATCCTCCGGCATCTTCGGGTGGCTGTTCTACTCGGACGGCTTCCACGCCCCCACGGTTGACGAGTTCTTCCCGCCGGCGCTGTTCGGCGAGGGGACCATCTTCGAGTTCAACCGCATCATGCTGGCGCGCGTCATCGCCGCCGCAGTCCTCATCCTCATCTTCTGGCTCGTCGCCCGCAAGGCGAAGGTCGTGCCGTCGCGCGGTCAGTCCGTGGTCGAGATGATGCTGGACTTCGTGCGCACGCAGATCGTCGAGCAGGTCATGGACAAGGAGAACGCCAAGCGCTTCCTCCCGTTCCTGACCACGCTGTTCCTCGCGATCCTCGCGTTCAACATCACGGGCGTCATCCCGTTCATCAACATGGCTGGCACATCCCTCATCGGCCTGCCGATCATCATGGCGCTGTGGGTGTACATCCTGTACCTCGCCGTGGGCGTCAAGAAGCACGGCCTCGGCGGCTACCTGAAGACCAGCCTGTTCCCGGCGGGCGTGCCCAAGGGCATCTACCTGCTGCTGACGCCCATTGAGTTCCTGCAGGTCTTCATCCTGCGCCCCGCCACGCTCGCGCTGCGACTCGCCGCGAACATGATGGCCGGCCACCTGCTGCTCGTGCTGTGCTTCGCGGCCACCCAGTACTTCTTCTTCGAGGCCGCCGGCGCCATGAAGGCGATGGGCACCGTCACCTTCGTCGCGGGCTTCGCCTTCACGCTCTTCGAGATCTTCGTCGCGGCGCTGCAGGCCTACGTCTTCGTCATGCTGTCCGCCGTGTACATCAACATGGCTATCGAGGAAGAGCACTAAACCCACACAAGTGTGCGGCGCCGGACGGCGTCGCTTCAATGGAAGGAAACAACAGTGGACACCACCACTCTCGCGGAGGTCTCGGGCAACGTCGCGACGATCGGCTACGGCCTCGCCGCCACCGGTCCGGGCATCGGCCTTGGAATCCTCATCGGCAAGACCATCGAGGGCATGTCGCGTCAGCCTGAGGTCGCCGGCCAGCTGCGCGCCACCATGTTCATCGGTGTCGCGTTCGTCGAGGTGCTCGCCCTCCTGGGTCTGGTCACCGGCTTCCTCTTCACCTAAGCCATGAACGCACTCAACCTCATCGTCGTCGCGGCGGAGGAGCACGGGGAGTCATCGCACAACCCGCTGATCCCCGCCAACTACGACATCCTGTGGTCGACGATCATCTTCCTGATCATCGTCGGGGTCTTCATGTGGAAGATCCTGCCGATGCTGCAGAAGGTGCTCGACGAGCGCGCGGAGAAGATCGAGGGCGGCATCAAGAAGGCCGAGGAGGCCCAGTCCGAGGCTGCGGCCGCGCTCGAGGAGTACACCGCGCAGCTGACCGAGGCCCGTGCCGAGGCAGCCCGCATCCGCGAGGACGCGCGCTCCGAGGCTGGACAGATCGTCGCGGAGACGCGCGAGTCCGCATCGGGTGACGCCCAGCGTCTGGTCGAGACCGCCCAGAAGCAGATCGACGCGGAGCGCCAGCAGGCGATCGTGTCGCTGCGGTCCGAGGTGGGCGCGCTGGCCTCCGAGCTGGCGTCGCGCATCGTGGGCGAATCGCTCAAGGACGACGCGCGCCAGCAGCGGATCATCGACGGCTTCCTCGATGACCTCGAGGCTCAGGTGTCGGACAGCAAGGCGAAGGGATAGGGCCGATGCGCGGAACCAGCCAGGCATCGCGCGATGCCTCGATGAAGGAGTTCGACACCGTCGTCACTGCGGCGGCCAAGGACGGCATCGAGATCGCGGAGCACCTGTTCGCCGTGGTCGACGCACTGGATTCGTCGGGCTCGCTCAGGCGCGCCCTGACGGACCCTGCTCGGCCCGGTGCGGACAAGGCCGCGCTGGTGAAGCAGCTGTTCGGCTCGCTCGACCCTCGTGCGGTCGACGCCGTGGCGTCGTTCACGTCGCAGCGCTGGTCGGATGAGGCGGACCTCGCGGAGTCGCTCGACGACGCCGGCGAGCTCGCCCTGTTCGCCCACGCCGAGGCGCAGGGCACGCTCGAGGCCGTGGAGGAGGAGCTCTTCCGCGTCGAGCGCCTGCTGACCGCCGAGCGCGAGCTGCTGGTCGCGATGAGCAACCGCTCGGCGTCCAAGGAGCAGCGTCTCGCGCTGCTCGAGGGAACCCTGGGCGGCAAGCTGCACCCCACCACTCACGCGCTGCTAACGCGTGTGGTCGGCGTGCCGCGCGGCCGCCGCCTCATCCCCGCCCTGCACGCGCTGCTCGACATCGCCGCGGCTCGCCGCGGCCGGTCGGTCGCGAACGTGACCGCGGCCGTCGAGCTCTCGATGGCCCAGCGCACGCGCCTCGCAGGCATCCTGCGCAAGGCCTACGGGCATGAGATGCAGATCAACGTCGCCGTGGACCCCGAGGTCCTGGGCGGCATCCGAGTTCAGGTCGGGTCTGAGGTCGTGGACGGTACCGTCCTCAGCCGGCTCGACGAGGCACGACGACGACTCGTCGGCTAGCGAAGACCATCACCGCACCGCGGTAGTGACAGGAGAGAAGAGACATGGCTGAGTTGACGATCAGTCCCGACGAGATCCGGGATGCGCTCGACAGCTACGTGAAGTCGTACGAGCCCTCGGGCGTCGTGCGCGAGGAGACCGGTCGCGTCACGCTGGCCGCCGACGGCATCGCGCAGGTCGAGGGCCTGCCCGGCTGCATGGCGAACGAGCTGCTGCGCTTCGAGGACGGCACCCTGGGCCTCGCGCTGAACCTCGACGTCCGCGAGATCGGCGTCGTGGTGCTCGGTGAGTTCACGGGCATCGAGGAGGGCCAGGAGGTGCACCGCACCGGCGAGGTCCTCTCCGTTGCCGTGGGCGACGGCTACCTGGGCCGCGTGGTGGACCCGCTGGGCAACCCCGTGGATGGCCTCGGCGACATCGCGACCGAGGCGCGTCGCGCGCTCGAGCTTCAGGCCCCGGGCGTCATGGCCCGCAAGTCGGTGCACGAGCCCCTGCAGACCGGCCTCAAGTCGATCGACGCGATGATCCCGATCGGCCGCGGTCAGCGCCAGCTGATCATCGGCGACCGCCAGACCGGCAAGACGGCCATCGCGATCGACACGATCATCAACCAGAAGGCCAACTGGGAGTCGGGTGACCCGACCAAGCAGGTGCGCTGCATCTACGTGGCGATCGGCCAGAAGGGCTCGACCATCGCCTCGGTGCGCGGCGCGCTCGAGGAGGCCGGTGCGCTGGAGTACACGACCATCGTCGCCGCTCCTGCCTCCGACCCCGCCGGATTCAAGTACCTGGCGCCCTACACCGGCTCGGCCATCGGCCAGCACTGGATGTACGACGGCAAGCACGTCCTGATCGTCTTCGACGACCTCTCGAAGCAGGCCGAGGCGTACCGCGCCGTGTCGCTGCTGCTGCGCCGCCCGCCGGGCCGCGAGGCGTACCCGGGCGACGTGTTCTACCTGCACTCGCGCCTGCTCGAGCGCTGCGCGAAGCTCTCGGACGAGATGGGTGCGGGCTCGATGACCGGTCTGCCCGTCATCGAGACCAAGGCGAACGACGTCTCGGCGTACATCCCGACCAACGTCATCTCCATCACGGACGGCCAGATCTTCCTGCAGTCCGACCTGTTCAACGCCAACCAGCGCCCCGCGATCGACGTCGGCATCTCGGTGTCCCGCGTCGGTGGCTCGGCACAGGTCAAGGCGATGAAGAGCGTCTCCGGAACGCTGAAGATCGACCTGGCGCAGTACCGCTCGCTCGAGGCGTTCGCGATGTTCGCGTCCGACCTCGACGCGGCGTCGCGCCAGCAACTGACCCGTGGTGCGCGACTCATGGAGCTGCTCAAGCAGCCGCAGTACTCGCCGTACCCGGTCGAGGACCAGGTCGTGTCGATCTGGGCCGGAACCAAGGGCAAGCTGGACAAGATCCCTGTGCAGGACGTGCTGCGCTTCGAGCGTGAGCTGCTCGACCACCTGCGTCGCTCGACGTCGGTCCTCTCGGACATCGCGGACACGGGCAAGCTGTCCGACGAGACCGAGTCTGCGCTCGAGACGGCAGTCGACGACTACCTGTCGACCTTCCTCGCGTCGGAGGGCACCGAGCTGCACACCGACGCGCCGATCGAGGGTGGCGGCGAGGCTGAGTCCGAGCAGGAGCAGATCGTCGCGAAGAAGAAGAAGTAGCCGATGGGTGGACAGCAGCGCGTCTACCGGCAGCGGATCCGGTCGACACAGTCGCTGAAGAAGATCTTCCGTGCGATGGAGCTGATCGCGGCTTCACGCATCGGCAAGGCTCGCGACCGTGTCACCGCAGCGGCGCCGTACTCGAAGGCGATCACCCGCGCGATCAGCGCCGTGGCGACGCACTCGAACGTCGAGCACCCGCTGACGTCGGAGCGGACCGACACCAACCGCGTGGCGCTGCTCGTGGTGAGCGCGGACCGCGGCATGGCCGGCGCCTACTCGGCGAATGCGATCCGTGAGTCCGAGCGTCTGCGCGAGCGCCTGGAAGGCGACGGCAAGGAGGTCGTGCAGTTCGCTGTGGGCCGCCGCGCAGTGTCGTACTTCAAGTTCCGCAACCGTGAGCTCGCCGGGCAGTGGACCGGTGGCTCGGATGCGCCGGACGTCGAGACCGCGATCGAGGTCGCAGCGGAGCTCTACGGAGCCTTCACGGCCGAGATCGAGGACGGCGGCGTCAGCGAGATCCACATCGTCTACACGCACTTCTCGTCGATGGTCTCCCAGGAGCCGCGGGTCATCCGCCTGCTGCCCCTCGAGATCGTCGAGGGCGTGGCGGAGCCCGGCGACGACGTCGAGCCGCTGTACGAGTTCGAGCCCTCTGCCGAGGCCGTGCTCGACGCCGCGCTCCCGCGCTACATCGAGGCGCGTGTGTACACGTGCCTGCTGCAGTCGGCGGCATCCGAGCTTGCCAACCGCCAGCGTGCGATGAACACCGCCGTGTCCAACGCCGAGGACATCATTCGTCAATACACCAGGCTCGCCAACTCGGCGCGCCAGGCCGAGATCACCCAGGAAATCAGCGAGATCGTCTCGGGCGCGGATGCGCTCGCGGCCTCGTGATCGGAAGCGAGACATCATGACCCCCACCGCGAAGACCGCGAAGAAGCCGGCGGACAAGAAGCCGGCCGAGTCGTCCGAGTCGACCTCCAAGCCCGTGATCGGTCGCGTCGCCCGCGTGATCGGCCCCGTCGTCGACATCGAGTTCCCCGCAGACGCGATCCCCGACATCTACCACGCGCTTACGGTCGACATCGACCTGAGCGCGCAGGGCGAGGACGAGGGCATCCTCCACATGACCCTCGAGGTCGCTCAGCACCTGGGCGACAACATGGTGCGCGCGATCGCCCTGAAGCCCACCGACGGCCTGGTCCGCGGCGCTCAGGTGGTCGACACCGGCGCCCCCATCTCCGTCCCCGTCGGCGATGTCACCAAGGGTCACGTGTTCAACGTGACCGGCGAGGTGCTCAACGCCAAGGAGGGCGAGAAGGTCGAGGTCGGCGAGACCTGGCCCATCCACCGCAAGCCCCCGTCGTTCGACCAGCTCGAGTCCAAGACCGAGATGTTCGAGACCGGCATCAAGTCGATCGACCTCCTCACGCCCTACGTGCAGGGTGGAAAGATCGGCCTGTTCGGCGGTGCGGGTGTGGGCAAGACCGTCCTGATCCAGGAGATGATCTACCGCGTCGCCAACAACCACAACGGTGTGTCGGTGTTCGCGGGCGTCGGTGAGCGCACCCGTGAGGGCAACGACCTCATCGAGGAGATGACCGAGTCCGGCGTCATCAACCAGACGGCGCTGGTCTTCGGCCAGATGGACGAGCCGCCGGGCACGCGTCTGCGCGTCGCCCTGTCCGCCCTGACGATGGCGGAGTACTTCCGCGACGTGCAGAAGCAGGACGTGCTGCTGTTCATCGACAACATCTTCCGCTTCACGCAGGCGGGCTCCGAGGTGTCGACCCTGCTGGGCCGCATGCCGTCGGCGGTGGGCTACCAGCCCAACCTCGCGGACGAGATGGGTCAGCTGCAGGAGCGCATCACCTCGACCCGCGGTCACTCGATCACCTCGCTGCAGGCGATCTACGTCCCCGCGGACGACTACACCGACCCGGCGCCGGCCACGACGTTCGCGCACCTCGACGCGACCACCGAGCTGTCGCGTGAGATCGCCTCGCGCGGTCTGTACCCCGCGATCGACCCGCTGGCCTCGACCTCGCGCATCCTGGACCCGCGCTACGTGGGCCAGAAGCACTACGAGACGGCCAACTCGGTCAAGTCGATCCTCCAGCGCAACAAGGAGCTGCAGGACATCATCGCGATCCTCGGTGTCGACGAGCTGTCCGAGGAGGACAAGATCATCGTCGCCCGTGCGCGCAAGATCCAGCAGTTCCTGTCGCAGAACACCTACATGGCGACGCAGTTCACCAGCGTCCCGGGCTCGACGGTGCCGCTGACCGAGACCATCGAGGCCTTCTCCGGCCTGGTCGAGGGCAAGTACGACCACATCGCTGAGCAGGCGTTCTTCAACATCGGTGGTCTCGAGGACCTCGAGAAGAACTGGAACCGCATCCAGAAGGAGATCGGCTGATCATGGCCGGCCCCCTGACCGTCGACATCGTCGCCCCGGACCGCACCCTGTGGTCCGGGACGGCGGAGCGCGTGATCGCGCCCTCCGTCGAGGGCGAGATCGGCCTGCTCGCCAACCACGAGCCCATCCTGGCGCTGCTCAAGGCAGGCACCGTGCGCGTGCGCACCGGAGACTCTGAGCAGGTCGAGTTCGCGATCAAGCAGGGCTTCGTGTCGTTCGACCACAACGTCATCACCATCGGCGCCACGCCGGCGGAGACCGACGAGGACTGACGCCCATGCGCGTCGTCATCGCGCGCTGCGCCGCCCGGTACTCCGGGCGGCTCAGCGCGCATCTGCCTCTCGCCACTCGGGCGATCATGGTCAAGGCCGATGGTTCGGTGCTGCTCCATTCCGATGGCGGCTCGTACAAGCCGCTCAACTGGATGAGCCCGCCGTGCACCTTGCGCACGGCTGAGGTCAGCGAGGCTCAGGCCGATGCGGGGGTCCAGGAGGTCTGGACAGTTCAGCACGACAAGACGGACGACCGTCTGGAGATCGAGCTGTACGAGGTCCTGTCCGACACCGAGCACGAGCTGGGGATCGACCCCGGTCTCGTGAAGGACGGCGTCGAGGCGCACCTGCAGGAGCTGCTGGCGGAGCAGATCGCGTTGCTCGGCGACGGCCACACGCTGGTGCGCCGCGAGTACATGACGGCGATCGGCCCCGTGGACATCCTCGCGAAGTCGCCGTCGGGCGGTTCCGTGGCGGTCGAGATCAAGCGCCGCGGCGAGATCGACGGGGTCGAGCAGCTGACGCGGTACCTCGAGCTGATGAACCGCGATCCGCTGCTGAGCCCAGTCGAGGGGGTCTTCGCGGCACAGGAGATCAAGCCGCAGGCCCGGGTGCTGGCCGAGGACCGCGGCATCCGCTGCGTGGTGCTCGACTACGACGCCATGCGCGGCGCCGACGACCCCACGACGCGCCTGTTCTGACGCCAGCCGGGCCGCCTCAGCGCCGCCGGCCGAGCGGCAGCCAGGCCAGCACGCGCTGGATCTCTCGGTCCCAGGCGCCCCACTCGTGCGTGCCCGGGGACTCGTGGTACTCCAGCCCGACCCCTGCATCAGCCGCGGCGTCGCGGAAGCGACGGTTGTGATCGAGCAGGAAGTCCTCAGTGCCGCACCACGCCCACAGGCGCGGCGTGGTCGAGGGATCCGCGGACCTGACGAGGTCGATGAGGTCGTCGCCGTTGGCGCGCGAGCGCTCGACGGTGCTGAAGGTGCGACGCCACTCGTCGCCCAGTTCGGCAGGCTCGGCGCCCACGTCGAGGCTGCCCGAGAGGCTCGCCGCTGCCCCGAACCGATCCGGACGGCGCAGCGCCAGCTTGAACGCTCCGTAGCCACCCATCGACAGTCCTGCGGCGAAGGTGTCCTCTCGCCGCTGCGACAACGGGAAGAACGCACCCATGATCTCGGGCAGCTCGTCGGCGATGTGGGTGAAGTACCGGTAGCCGTCGGCCTGGTCCGTGTACCAGCCCCGGTCGACGGTCGGCATGACCACCGCGAGCGGCAGGTCGGCCACGTAGCGCTCGATCGACGTGCGTCGCTGCCAGATCGAGTCGTCGTCGGTGAGCCCGTGCAGCAGGTACAGCGTGGGCAGGGGCCCGCCCGCGGCAGCGCCTGACATCCCGATCTGGCCAGAGGCGGCCTGGGGCAGGATCACCGTCGCCGTGGTCGACAGCCCCAGCACGGTGGAGTAGTAGCGGACGTTCAGCAGTGCCATGGGCCCAGCGTAGGGGGCGGGGTGCAGGCAGCCCGAGCATCGGGGCTACCCTGGTCGCCATGGCTCGATCCGCGAAGAGGAAGGCGCCGCGCAGCGTGCGCCAGCCGCTGGCGACCCATGAGGACGGCGCGCACATGTACGCGACGTTCTGGAGCCACTGCAAGGCTGCCTTCGCCTCGATGGTGCCCTTCGTGATCGTGTACTTCACCGCGCAGCCGTTCGACGAGGCGATGGGCTTTCTGGTCTCCGGCGGCGTCACCATCGCGCCGGCCCTGGTGGGGATCTACATCTGCGGCTGGGCGCTGATGAGCATGGGCCTGCTGCGTGCGTTGAGGTTCGACCAGTCCGTCGTCAAGCACTACGTGGTCTACGCCGTCACGGGTGCGATCGCGCTGACGGTGGTGGCGCTGGGCATTCTCACCGCGGTCCGCGTGGCTCGCGAGGGTACCTGGGACATCTGGAACGTCTCGACGTTCACCACCCTGCTGGTGGCATCGCCCCTGCTAGGAGCGCTCGGTGCGGTCATCGGACGGAGGGTGCTCGCGTTCTTCATCCAGTGGCACCGGTGGCTCGAGCGCGAGGTGCTGCCGAATGCGCTGGAGTTCGTCGAGGGCAAGCACGATCGCGCGGAGTTCCACCGCATGAAGGCGGACGAGGACGGCACCGCGACGCAATCCTGACCGTCTGGTAGAAAACATCGAATCGTTCGGTTACCCTCGTTGGCATGAGCACTCCGAGCACGCCTGACACCTTCGCCGCCGACTTCCTGTTCGGCGCCTCGACGGCCTCGTACCAGATCGAGGGAGCCGCGACCGAGGGCGGCCGCGGCCCGTCCATCTGGGACACCTTCTCGCACACCGAGGGCAAGACCCTGAACGGCGACACGGGTGACGTCGCGTGCGACCACTACCACCGCTACGCGGACGACGTCGCGGCGATGAAGGAGATCGGGCTCGACGCCTATCGCTTCTCGATCGCGTGGCCGCGCGTCCAGCCGGGCGGCTCCGGCGAGCTCAACCGCGAGGGCGTCGACTTCTATCACCGCCTGCTCGACGAGCTCATCGCTGCGGGCATCGAGCCGCTCGTCACGCTCTACCACTGGGACCTCCCGCAGGAGCTTGAGGACGCCGGAGGCTGGCCGGTGCGCGCGACCGCGGAGGCGTTCGTCGAGTATGCACGCCTGATGGCGGAGGAGTTCGGCGACAAGGTCACGTACTGGACCACGTTCAACGAGCCGTGGTGCACCGCGTTCCTGGGCTACGGCTCCGGCGCCCACGCTCCCGGCCGCAGCGACCACGCGGACTCGCTCGCGGCAGCGCACCACCTCAACCTCGCGCACGGTCTCGCCTACGCGGCGATCAAGGAGGTGACGGCCGATGCGCAGGTCAGCCTGGTCATCAACTCCCACCTTCCGCGTCCCTGGAACGTGGCAGACCCGCGCGACGTGGAGGCGGCGCATAAGATCGATGCGCTCGCGAACCGCATCTTCATCGAGCCCTTCAGCAAGGGCGAGTACCCCCAGGACCTGCTCGAGTTCACCGCAGACATCACCGACTGGTCCTTCGTGCACGAGGGCGACCTCGAGGCCACCCGCGGCACCCTCGACCTGATCGGCGTCAACTACTACTCGAGCCACACCGTGCGCCACCACGACGGCCCGCGAGTCGACACCGGCGAGGACGGTCACAAGACCACGAAGTTCAGCTGCTGGCCCGGAGCCGACGACGTCGAGTTCATGCCGCTCCTGGGCGTGCGCACCACGATGGGCTGGAACGTGGACCCGAGCGGCTTCCACGCGCACCTGCTGCGCATCCACCATGACCTCGGATTGCCCATCATCGTGACGGAGAACGGCGCGTCGTGGCCCGACGAGGTCGACGCGGACGGGCGCATCCGCGACATCGACCGCTACCGGTACTACCACGACCACCTGCTCGCCCTGCAGCGCGCACAGGCCGAGGGCGCCGACATCCGCGGCTACATGGCGTGGTCGCTCATGGACAACTTCGAGTGGGGCTGGGGCTACTCCAAGCGCTTCGGCATGATGCGGGTGGACTACGACACGTCGAAGCGCACGTGGAAGGACTCCGCGTACTGGTACGCGAACACCATCCGCACCCGCCAGGTGACGCCGCTCGACGCCATCGAGGGTCTGGTCTCCACGCCTCCCCGCGCCTACTGACGCGGGCGCAGCCAGCCGGGCCACCGCATCGGCCCTCCGTACCCGCTCGTTCACCTCTGAACTGCGAACCGAGCTCTCGGCGACACGCCACGTGCCACTCCCCTCAGGAGCGATCCTGCGGGGTGGCGGGGAAGAGGCCGGTTCGCAGTCAAGGGGGTGAGGGCTCGGCCGTAGACTTGAACCCATGCCCTCCAAGCGCCGGTCGTCGAAGCGCCCGTACGGGCAGCCTCACCCGGAGCTGGACGTCGACCGCGTCGCGAATGCGACCGGCGGCAGGCGCGAGACCGGGCCCGGCGGCGAGGAGCACATCGTCGTGACGCCGCGACCCAGCGACAAGACGTACACGTGCCCCGGCTGCGGCCGCGACATCGACGGCGCGACCCAGCATCTGGTCGCGTGGCCTGCGGACGGGCTGTTCGGCGCCGAGGCAGCCGCGGCTACGCGCCGCCATTGGCACACCCACTGCTGGAACACGTTCGGGAGGACGCGTGGCTGACACGACCGAGATTCGCTCCATGACCGTCCTGCCCGCGATCCGCGAGGACATCGTGCTGCGCACGGAGGACGGCCTCGAGCTGGTCGGGGAGCTCGCGCTTCCCGCGTCAGGCGAGGTGCGCGCGACCCTCATCACATTGCATCCGCTGCCCACCCACGGCGGCTTCATGGACTCCCACGTGTTCCGCAAGGCCGCGTGGCGCCTGCCGCACCTCGCGGACGTCGCGGTCATCCGCTTCAACACTCGCGGCACCACGTCACCGCGCGGGACCTCGGACGGCCAGTTCGAGGAGGGCGTGGGGGAGGCGGCCGATGCGCGCGCAGCGGTGGACTTCGCCGTAGCACGGGGTCTGCCGAACCGCTGGCTCGTGGGGTGGAGCTTCGGGACAGAGGTCGCGTTGATGCACGGTTCGGACCTGGACGTCGAGGGCGCGATCCTGCTGTCGCCCCCGCTGCACCGCGCGAAGGATGCCGACCTCGAGCGCTGGGCCGCGACCGGGAAGCCGGTGACGGCGCTGGTGCCCGAGCACGACGACTTCCTCCAGCCGGACGAGGCCCGCGAGCGCTTCGCCCCGCTGACTCAGCTCGAGCTCGTGCCGGTCGAGGATGCCAAGCACCTGTGGGTCGGCGAGGCCTACGTGCGGATCGTGCTCGACGCGATCGTCGAGCGCGTCGCGCCCGACCGCGCGCCGCTGCCAACCGCGGTCGCCTCCGACGTGGTGCAATAGGACTGGATCGCCGACCACCCCTCCGTCGCGCCCTGGGAGCCACCGTGAGCCTGCTGCCCGATGTCCCGCCCATCGTCCTGCTGAACGCCTTCCCCGTGGACCGAGCGCAGTGGGAGCCCCTCATCGCGGCGTGGGGCGACCGAGCGCGGGGCGACGTGATCACCTTCGACATGCCGGGCATCGGCGAGATGCCGGTGACGGATGAGGAGCCCAGCCTCGAGCTCATCGCCGATGCCGCGGTGCTCGCGATGCGGGAGGCGACGGGCGCCAATGCCGCGGTCTGGATTGGCTGCTCGATGGGCGGCTACGTCGCGATGGCGGTGGCCGAGAGAGCGCCCGATGCCGTGGCCGGCCTGGGCCTGCTCGCGACCAAGGCGAGCGCGGATACCGAGGAGGCGGCCGCGACGCGGGAGAGGAACGCGCTCGCGGCGGAGGAGTCCGGGGGAGTGCCGGACCCACGCGCGGCTGCCGAAGGACTCGTGGGCACGGAGGGGCCCGCCCGCGAGGAGCTCGTCGAGTGGGTCGCGGCGAACGTGTCCCGGCATGCGGGAGATGGGATCGCGTGGGGTCAGCGGGCGATGGCGGCTCGCCCCGACCGCCTCGAGGTCCTGCGCTCCGTCGATGGACCCGCCGTGGTGATCGCGGGCGCGAAGGACGGGATCGTGCCGCGCGACGCCATGGACGCCGTCGCCGCCGCTCTCGACGTCACGACCGTCGTCATCGAGGGCGCCGGTCACCTGGTGGCACTCGAGAAGCCCGTCGAGACCGCCGAGGCGCTGCTGCCGCTGCTCGGCTGAACTTCCCAGCGCCGCTCCCGCGACGCGTCAGCGTGCCCAGTCGTTGCCGCCGGCCAGGCGCTTGTCGAGAGCGACCTGCATGGGCATCGACTCGCCGTCGCGGCCACCCTTGCCCAACTCGAGCGGTGGCTCGGCGGGCTCGAGGTGAGCGCCCGTGACGCGGGCCTTGAGGGTCGGTGCCACCGAGAGGACGTAGAACTGGCCGTCCGTGCCGACGCCGACCGTCTGGTCGCGCTTGAGATACCAGCCTTCGACGGCGGTGCGGTAGCGCGCCCCACCCCCGTAGGGGCGAGCCGTGAAGCGCACGGGCTCGATCCCAGCCGCACGAGCGTCCTCGGCGAACTTGCGCACCATCACGGCGGCCTGGCGGCTCTCCGCCTGGCGCTGACGCTCGAGCGCCTGGGCGCGCCGCAGGTGCGGCGAGACCGCAGGCTCGTCGGTCATCAGTGCTTCTCGGCCGCCTCGGCGGGCTCGTCCTCGACCGACTCCTGCGCCGCCGCGCCGGCGGCGCGCTGGAGGCCCGCCACGGGGTCGGTGCCCAGCAGGCCGCGCAGATCGTCGAGGTACCCGGTGATCGACTCCTGCTGGCGGTGCAGGTCCTCGACCTCACGCGCGGCGTTCACGCGCTCGCGCTCGGCGTCCGCGACGGCCTCGGAGATGATGCTCTCCGCGTGCTCGCGAGCCTCGGAGACGATCTCGTCGGCGTTGTTGCGAGCATTCGACAGCAGCGTCTGCGAGTGCGTCTCCGCTTCGCGCCGCACGGTCTCCGCGCGCTCGAGCGCGACGCTGAGGCGCTCTTCGGCCTCGTCGGCGCGCTTGCGCGCATCGGCCACCATCGCGGCGCTCTCCGCCTGGGCCTCCTCGTGGCGCTTGCTGAGCTCCTGCTCCGCGGTCTCGCGACGCTGTGCGACCTCGACCTGGAGGTCCTCGCGGGTGCGCCGCGCCTCCTCGGACGCCGCCTCCGCGTCGGCGTGGGCCTCGGCCCGCAGCGACTCTGCCTCCTTGGTGGCTGCAGCGATGGTCGCCTTGGCCTCCTGGGCAGCGTCCGCAGCGCTCTTCTCCGCGTCGTCTTGAGCAGCCTGCGCCGTGGCCGCCGCGTCGCGGTCGGCCGCGTCGCGGGTCTGCGTGGCGTACGTGTCCGCCTCGCGTCGGGTCTGCTCGACGTATGCCGCGGTCTCGTCGCGCTGGTGAGCGTCGAAGTTCTCGGCCTCGCGCCGGACGCGGGCGGCGTGGTCGTCCGCCTCCTGGCGCACGGTCGCCGCGTAGTCGTCGGCCTCCTTGCGGGTCGTCGCGTCGAACGCGTCCGCCGCCTTGCGCACGTCGCGCGCGTAGGTCTCGCCGGCCGCACGAGTCGAGGCCGCGTAGTCCTCGGCGCCCTTGCGGGTGGCCTGGTCGTAGGCGTCGGCGTCGGCGCGCACCTGGGCGGCGTGGTCCTCGCCCGCGGTGCGGGTGGCCTGGTCGTACTCGTCGGCACCTGCGCGCGTGGCCTGGTCGTACTCGTCGGCACCTGCGCGCGTGGTCTGGTCGTACTCGTCGGCCGCGGTGCGCGTGATCAGCGCGAGCTCCTCGGCGTCCGCGCGGGCGGTCCGGTGGTGCTCGTCAGCAGCAGTCCGCGTGGTCGCGTCGTAGGCGTCGGCGTCGGCGCGCACCTGGGCGGCGTGGTCCTCGCCCGCGGCGCGGGTGGCCTGGTCGTACTCGTCGGCGGCCGCGCGCGTGGTCTGGTCATATTCGTCCGCCGCGGTGCGGGTGGCCTGGTCGTACTGGTCCGTCTCCGCCCGCTTCGCGACGACGAACTCGTCGACTGCAGTCCGGGTCTGGGCGTCGTACCTGTCGGCCGAGCCGCGGGTCGCGGTGTCGTACTCGTCGGCCTCCGAGCGCAGGCGAGCAGCATCGGCCTCGGCAGCACCGCGCTCGTCTGCGGCGTACTGGTCCGTCTCCTGTCGCAGCGCGTCGGCGGCGGCGCGAGCCTCGGCGGCGATCGCCGCCGCAGCGGAGCGGGCATCCTCCTCGGTCGCGGCGCGGTACTCATCTGCGGCGGTGCGCTCCGCTCCCGCGTAGTCGTCCGCCTCCTTGCGCGTCGCGGCGGCGTACTCCTCGGCCTCGCCGCGCGTCGCATCGTCGTATTCGTCGGTCTCGAGGCGCAACGCCTCGGCCTCGCGCTCCGCGGTGGCGCGAGTGTCTCGTGCCTCGGTCTCGGCCTCCGCGCGCAGGGCCTCGGCGTCGCGGTTCGCCTGGGTCAGGAAGGACTGCGCCTCGTTGCGGAGGTTCGCGGCCTCAGCCTCCGCGGTGGATCGGGCGTCGGAGGCCTCGGCGTCGGAGGCAGCCTTCGCCTCGGCCGCCTCCGCCACGATCGTCTTGGCCTCAGCCCGCGCATCGGCGAGAGCCTGCTCCGCGTCCGCGCGTAGCGACTCCGCCTGGTCCTGGGCGCCGGCGACGATTCCCTCGGCCTCGGCTCGGGAGGCATCGACGAGCTCAGTCGCCTCGCGCTGCGACGCGACCCTCAGCTCGGTGGTCTCGCGCTCCGCTGCCGCTCGGGTGGTGTGCGCCTCGCGCTCTGCGGCTGCGCGCTTCTCCGCGGCGTCGGCTTCGATCGCCGAGGACTCGCGCTCGGCATCGCGCCGTGCGCGGTCGAGGATCTCTGTGGCCTGGCGCTGAGCGGACTCGCGAGCGCTGGCGGCGTCCGACTCTGCCGCGGTGCGGATCTCTTCGGCCTCGCGCCGGCTTTGGGCGATGATCTCGGCGACCTCGTTGTCAGCGCGGGCGCGCAGCTGCTGCGCCGAGACGTTCGCGCGGGCCACGGTGTCCTGCGCGTGCGTGTTGGCGCGCTGGACGACGTCGGACGACTGCTCCTCGGCCGAGCGCAGCAGCTGCTCGACGCGAGCCCCGAGACCCTTGTAGGTGGGCTGCTCCGCCTCGCGCAGGCTCTTCTGAGCCTCGTCGAGCCGGCTCTGCACCTGTGCGGCCTCCTGCTGCGCCTGCTGGGCCGAGGTCTGCGCCTTGCGCACGGATTCCTCGAGCTGAGCGACGTGGGCGGCCACCGCTTCCTTGTCGTAGCCGCGCATGGCTACTGGAAACGGCAGGGTCTCTTCGGGCATGCTGGTCTCCTTTGGCGGCGCCAGGCGGCGCCACACGATCCGTCCCCCAGGGTAATGCGCGCGGCGAAGTGAGACAAAAGCCGAAACCTGCGTCCACATTCCCGCATCTCTTAGAGTGGACGGGAGAAACCAGGAGGAAATGTGAGTCTCAGGACGACTGCGCTCGTCGCGGGCGTGATCGGAGTGCTGCTTCTCGTGACCGGTCTGGTCGCTGACGCGCAACGCCCGCCGCGCGAGGTGACTCCGGACGCCGCCGTGAACACGGCTGTGGTGGTGTACGAGCCCGCGATGCTCGCCTTCGCCGGCGACAACCGCATCGGCGTCTCGGGCGACGGGCCGATCCTCGGTCTGACCGCGCGGCCTGCCGACGCGGAGGCCTGGCTGGCCGACCACACCGTGACCTACGTGACCGAGATGCTCGACTGGGAGACCCTCGCCACCACGTCCGCGGAGCCGGTCGCGCCGTCGCCTTCGGCCAGCCCATCCGCAAGCCCGTCTGACGAGCCATCGCCCTCGCCGTCCGCTTCGGACGGAGCCGACGAGGAGGAGGCAGAGCCCGTCGACATCGTCGCCGAGACCTCGCAGGACCACTGGCGCGACGAGTTCCGCGGCACGGACCGGCTCTCGATCAAGGCTTCCGACGTGGTGCCGGGCGAGGTCCTGGTCATCGTGTCGACGGAGGACACGCCCCTGACCGCCACGGACCTGACGCAGACCCGTGACGTGCAGGACGGCTGGATCACCCCGCTGATCTGGTGGGGCGCCTTCCTCACGCTCGTCGGTGTCGTCGCGCTCGTGCTGCGCTTCATCGACTTCCGCCCGGCTCAGGCCAAGGGCGAGGAGTGGATCAACAAGCGCCAGCGGGTCTCTGACGGCGACGAGCCGGCGCCAGGGAGTCGGCGTGCGCGACGCGAGGCGGGCGAGCACCTGCCGGAGGCGTCGCTCGATGAGGAAGCCGTGGTGTCGGCGCGTTCCGTCGACTCGGCGTCGCCGGCGTCGGCGCCCAGCGCCGAACGCGGCGACGGTTCCCAGCCCGGTTGGCCGGACACCACCGTGCCGGGGCTCAATGAGATGGGCCTCGATGAACCGGGAGACGGCGACCGAGGAGAGGAGCGACCATGAGCCGACGACTGTTGCCGCTGGCCGCCGTGGCAGGCCTGAGCGCGCTCGCGCTCGCGGGCTGCGTCTCGGACGTTCCCGAACCCGTCACCTCGCCCCCTGATCTCGAGGCATCGGGCGCCCTGCTCGAGCCGCAGAGCGACCGTATTGTCGCGGAGACCATGGCGGAGCTCGCCGCGGCCGACCGTGCGCGCCGTCCCGGCAGGCTCAATGACCGGGTGGGCGGTGATGCGGTGACCATCCGCGGCGTCCAGTACACGCTCGCCAAGGCGGACGACGGCCCTGCCCCGGTGACGCTGCCGGCTGAGATGCAGGCCGTCTACGTGTCGGCAGCCGACACCTGGCCGCGCACCATGGTGACCGTCTCGGAGCAGGCCGACGAGGACTCGACGCCGGTCGTGATGCTCTGGGTCCAGGAGGACATTCTGACCGACTACCAGATGCGGAACTGGGCTCACATGATCCCGGGTGCCACGCTGCCGGCGATGCCCGGCCCCTCCACGGGTGCCGAGCAGCTCGCGATGGACTCGGATGCGGTGAGCCCGACCCCGCAGGAGGTGGTCGAGAGCTACGTCGAGCTCCTGCGTGCGGGAGGCGGATCAGATCTCGACGAGACGTTTGCTCCGGACTCGTACCGGGAGCGCCTGTTCACCGCGCGCAGCACCCTCACGGACGCCGCCAAGGAGGCGGACGGCGAGTACGTCGAGACCGTTCAGCCATCGATCGCCAACTCGTTCGCGATGGCGACGGCGGACGGCGGCGCGCTGGTCTTCGCCCCACTCACCATTGACTCGTCGTTCACCGTCGAGGACGCGACCGTGTCGATCGACGAGGCCGACCAGCCGCTGCTGGACGGGGAGCTCGACGACACCGTGACGCACTCCTATCTGGACTTCATCGTGATCCACATCCCGGGCGCGGACGCGGAGGAGGGCTCCCTGCCGGGCGTCGTCGCCGCCGAGCACAATCTCATCCGCGTGTCCGACAGCTAGCAACGAAGGAAGAGCATGACCGAGAACCCTGACGCACCCCTGCGCGGATCTGTCGACCTGTCCCAGCTCGTGAGCGCGCATGCGGCGAGCGACGAGGCGCCCGGTGCGCCCGCTGCGCTGCCCGCCCCCATCGCCGTCACGGAGCAGAGCCTGCAGGAGCTCGCGCAGCAGTCCGCACAGGTCCCCGTGATCATCGTGTTCAAGTCGAGCGCGTCGCCGGCATCGAACGACCTCGTCGAGCGGATCCGCACGATCATCGGGCGCTACCAGGGACGGTTCGTCCTGGCGGCGTGCGACGTGGACGTTCAGGGCACGGTCGCGCAGGCCTTCCAGGTGCAGGCGGTGCCCACCGTGATGGCGCTGATCGCGGCGCGGCCGGCCCCCCTGTTCCAGGGCAGCGCGGAGGAGGCTCAGATCACGAGCGTGCTCGACCAGGTGCTCGAGATCGCGCAGCAGAACGGCGTCACGGGAACCGTGGCTGCCGCGGGCGCCCCGCCCGCTGAGCCCGAGCCCGAGTCGCTTCCGCCCCTGCACCAGGAGGCGTACGACGCCATCGAGCGCGAGGACTATGCCGCGGCCATCGACGCGTACGACCGCGCTTTGCGCGAGAACCCCAAGGACGCCGATGCGCGTGCCGGCCGGGCACAGGTGTCGCTGATGGAGCGGTCACGGATGGCAGATCTCGACGCCGTCCGCCGCGCTGCGGCGGACGCGCCCGATGACGTGGACGCCCAGCTCGCCGTGGCGGACCTCGACATCATGGGCGGTCAGGTCGAGGACGCCTTCGGCAGGCTCATCGACCTGGTGCGGCGCACGCCTGGAGATGACCGGGACCGGATCCGGACGCGGCTCGTCGAGCTGTTCGACGTGGTGGGCGCTACGGATCCTCGCGTCGCGAACGCCCGCCAAGCCCTCGCATCGGCCCTGTTCTAGCGGCGACGCGCCGTCCGGCAGTCACCGACTGCTGGGCGCGATCGCTGCACCCTGTCCGGCGCGTGCGCGCGGTCAGCGCCGGACACCAGCCCGCAGCTGCGGAGAGGGGTCGGTGAGTGCCGGACGGGGGGCGACCGCTCAGCGGTGCGGCCGGAAGATCACCGCGCCGAGCGGTGGCAGCCGCACGGTGGCGCTGAAGTCCCAGCCTCCGAGCGCGCGCTTGTCGGCGATCACCTGGCCCAGGTTTCCCACGCCGGAGCCGCCGTAGGCCTCGGCATCGGTGTTGAGCACCTCGTCCCATGGGCCGCCTGACGGCAGGGCGAGGCGGTAGCCCTCGTGCGGAACGCCGGCGAAGTTGACGGCGACGGCCACCGGCTCGCCGCGGCTGTCCCACCGCAGGAACGCGATGACGTTGCGCGCGGAGTCATCTGCATCGATCCAGGTGAAGCCCTGGGGGTCCGCGTCGCGCTCCCACAGAGCGGGCGTGTCCCGGTAGAGCGCGTTGAGGTCGCGCACCATGTCCTTGAGGCCGGCGTGCAGAGCGTCATCGAGGTGCCACCAGTCGAGAGAGCGACCCTCGGACCACTCGGCCTCCTGGCCGAACTCCCCGCCCATGAACAGCAGCTGCTTGCCGGGGTGGGTCCACTGGTAGGCCAGCAGCGACCTCACGCCGGCGACCTTCTGCCAGTGGTCGCCCGGCATGCGGCCCAGCAGCGAGCCCTTGCCGTGGACCACCTCGTCGTGGCTGATGGGCAGCATGAACTGCTCGGAGAAGGCGTACATCAGCGAGAAGGTCACGGTGTGGTGGTGATGCGAGCGGTTGACGGGCTCCTCGCTGATGTAGCGCAGGGTGTCGTTCATCCAGCCCATGTTCCACTTCAGCCCGAATCCCAGGCCGCCGCCTCCCGTGGGCGCCGTGACTCCCGGCCAGGCGGTCGACTCCTCGGCGACCATCACGATGCCGGGGCAGTTGCGGTAGGCCGTCGCATTGGCCTCCTGGAGGAACGCGATCGCGTCGAGGTTCTCGCGCCCGCCGTGAACGTTGGGGCGCCACTGGCCCGCCTGGCGCGAGTAGTCGAGGTAGAGCATGGAGGCGACCGCGTCCACGCGCAGGCCGTCGGCGTGGAACTCTTTGAGCCAGTAGACGGCGTTCGCGACCAGGAAGTTGCGCACCTCGCGGCGGCCGAAGTCGAAGATGAACGTGCCCCAGTCGGGCTGCTCGCCGCGCAGCGGATCGGGGTGCTCGTACAGGGGCGTGCCGTCGAAGCGGCCCAGCGCCCACTCGTCCTTGGGGAAGTGGCCGGGCACCCAGTCGAGGATGACGCCGATGCCCGTGGCGTGCAGCTCGTCGATCAGGTAGCGCAGCTCGTCGGGGGAGCCGAAGCGGGAGGTAGGGGAGTAGTAGGAGGTGACCTGGTAGCCCCACGAGCCGCCGAAGGGGTGCTCCATGACCGGCATGAACTCGACGTGGGTGAAGCCCAGCTCCTTCACGTAGGACACCAGCTCGGTCGCCAGGTCGCGGTACCCGAGTCCCTGCTTCCAGGAGCCCAGGTGGACCTCGTACACGCTCATCGGGGAGCGGTGCGGCTCCGCGCTCTCGCGGCGGGTCATCCACTCGACATCGCGCCACTCATAGGCGGACTCGGAGACCACCGACGCGGTCTGGGGAGGGACCTCGGTGCGCCGGGCCATGGGATCGGCCTTCTGCTTCCAGTGGCCGTCCTTGCCGAGGATCTCGAACTTGTAGACGGTGCCGTCCGCGATGCCAGGGATGAACAGCTCCCACACGCCCGAGGAGCCGAGCGAGCGCATCGCGTGCGAACCGCCCTGCCAGTGGTTGAAGTCGCCGACCACGCGAACGGCGCGGGCGTTGGGCGCCCACACGGCGAATGCCGTGCCGACGACGTCGCCCAGGACCGACGGGAAGCGACGCACGTTGGCGCCCAGCACCTCCCAGAGTGCCTCGTGGCGCCCCTCGCGGATGAGGTGCAGGTCGAGCTCGCCCAGCATGGGCAGGAAGCGGTACGGGTCGTCCTGGACGACGGCGTCGCCGTCGTAGGCGACATGCACGCGGTAGTCGGGGGCCTCGTCCCCGGCGAGGTGAGCGCGCCAGACTCCGGCGTGCTCGTGCTCGGCATCCACGGTGCCGTCGAGCGTCTCGATCCTCACCGACGTCGCGAGCGGGCGCAGCACACGAATCGTGACGCCATCGTCGTCCACGTGCGGCCCGAGGACGGCGTGGGGCTCGTGATGCGTGCCGGCCGCCACGTCCGCGAGGACCCGCGTGTCGTGCTCCCTGGGTGCCACTGCTCACCGCCTGCCTGTCGAGCTGTGCGAGTCGCCGAGGCTCAGGTCGCTAGGGCGCATCGCGTGGGGGAAGGTCCTGCTACTCGACACTAGCGCGCGCGCCGATGCTCGCGCGAGACAGGCGCGCGACGCCCGCTGAAAGCCGCTGTCGATCGCGATGGTGGGGCCATTCACAGCGTCCGCACCCCCGCGACGTGCGCCATGGTGGCCGCCGGGTCGAAACGCACGTAGAACTCGCGTCCCCAGGTGTACGTCGCCTCGGTGAGCTCGTCGTCCACCACGAGCCGTGCGTCGTCCGCGAGCCCCAGCGCCTCCATGTCGAGCGTGATGATCGAGTCGTGCACCACGTGAGGGTCGAAGCTCACGGCGACGATGACGGTGTCGGCGCTGCCGGTGGGCGACTCCTCTGCGGGGACGTGGCGCGAGAAGCACAGGATCTGGGGGTTCGAGCTGCGGTGCACCGTCAGTCCGCGCAGCCTCCGGAGAGAGACGTGGCGGGCGCGGGCGGCGTTGAGGCGCTCGATCACGTCCTTGACGCCCAGCTCGTCCGCGCGCGACCAGTCGCGCGGCTTGTACTCGTACTTCTCGTTGTCGATCTGCTCCTCGACGCCCGGTCGCGGCACGTTCTCGACCAGCTCGTAGCCGTTGTAGATGCCGTAGCTCGGCGATCCGGTCGCGGCCAGCACCGCCCTGGCCTGGTGAATCGCGGCGCCGCCCGCCTGCACGTCCGGCGTGAGGATGTCGTGCGTGGTGGGCCAGAAGTTGGGGCGCATGTAGAACGAGCCCTTGCCGGAGACCTCCTCGAGGTACTCGCCCATCTCCTCGGCGCTCTGGCGCCACGTGAAGTACGTGTACGACTGGTGGAAGCCGATGCGGGCGAGGGTGTGCATCATCGCGGGCCGGGTGAAGGCCTCGGACAGGAAGATCACCTCGGGGTGGGTGCGCGCGATGTCGGTGAGCAGCCGCTCCCAGAAGGTGAGCGGCTTGGTGTGTGGGTTGTCGACGCGGAACAGCGTCACGCCGGCGTCGATCCACACCTGCAGAACGTCACGAATGGCCTGGTAGATACCCTCGGGGTCGTTGTCGAAGTTCAGCGGGTAGATGTCCTGGTACTTCTTGGGCGGGTTCTCGGCGTACGCGATGGTGCCGTCTGCCCGCGTCGTGAACCACTCGGGGTGCTCCGTGACCCAGGGGTGGTCAGGGCTGCACTGCAGCGCTAGATCGAGTGCGACCTCGAGACCGTGCTCGTGCGCCTTCTTCACGAAGTTCTTGAACTGCCGCATGGTGCCGAGCTCGGGGTGGATCGCATCGTGCCCGCCCTCGGCGGCGCCGATCGCGTAGGGGCTTCCGGGATCGCCCGGCTCGGTCTGGAGCGAGTTGTTGCGCCCCTTGCGATGGGTGTCGCCGATGGGGTGGATGGGCGTCAGATAGACGACGTCGAAGCCCATCTCGGAGATTTCGGGCAGGCGCTTCGACGCCGTCGTGAAGGTCCCCGAGCGCCACTCGCCGGTCGCGCGGTCGCGGCGCGCCCCGATCGACCGCGGGAAGATCTCGTACCACGCGGATACCAGGGCCTTCTCGCGCTGGATGAGCAGTGGGTACTCGCGCGACGGGCTCACCCACGCGCGCAGTGGGCGCTCCGTGAGCTCAGTGCGGACTCCGTCGTCGATCGCCGGCGCGAGCCGCGCCTCGGGCGCCAGGTCCGTGTCCTGCAGGGAGGCGATCGCGGCTTCGAGCAGCTCCTTGCGGGCCGCCTTCCGCCGCACCTTGCGTACCGCCTCGGTCAGCACCCTGACGCCCTCGTCCAGCATGAGCTGGACGTCGACGCCGGCCCTGACCTTGACCTCCGCCGCGTGGGCCCAGGTCGCGTACGGGTCCGACCATGCTTCCACGCGGAACGTGTGGTGGCCCTCGAGCTTGGGGATGAAGATCGCCTCGTACAGCGAATTTCCCCAGTCCTTGCACGGCATCGGGATCACGTCGCGCTTGCCGTCAGGGCGCGTGACGACCACGGTTGCGCCCTCCGAGTCGTGGCCCTCGCGGAAGATCGTCGCCCAGATGGGCACGGCCTCGCCCACCACCGCGCGTGCCGCCCAGCGGCCCTCCTCGAGCGATGGCCCGACGCCGACGACGGGGATCCGACCGATGGACAGCTCTCCTGGGAACGCCATGGAACGAACCTACCCGCATTGGGGGCGGGTCGACACCACGGCGCGGGCCGATGCGCGGGTCGGGTGCAGCGTGCGCGCGTGCGCCCCACGAGTGGCTGGCTGCCCGGATCGCGCCGTTCTGGGCACTCAGTCACTCGCGGGAGGTGGCCGACGGATGGCGCTCGTGGGCGCTGGCAGGCGATCAGCGCCGAGGAGCGCCAGTCTTGGGCACTGAGCGCCTGCTGGGACGCGCACGGAGGGCCGATGCGCTGGCGGGGCGGCCGCCGGTCAGGCGGTCGCGCGCTTGATCAGGGGAGCAGGCAGGGTGAGCGACTCGGGGCTGCGGCCCGCGACGATCTGCGACAGCAGTTCGACCATCTGCTCGCTGATCTCATCGAACGGCTGGCGCATGGTGGTCAGCGGCGGTTCCATGCGCTCGGCGAGCCCGGAGTCGTCGAAGCCCACCACCGCGACGTCGCCCGGGACGTCGCGGCCATGGCGGCGCAGCGCGTTGATTGCGCCGGAGGCCATACGGTCCGAGGCCGCGAACACGGCGTCGATGTCGGGCGCTCGCTCGAGCAGTCTCTCCATCGCGGCCGTGCCGGACGCGGTCGAATAGTCGCCCGCCTCGACCAAGCGCTCATCGAAGGCGTCGCCGAGTTCCTCGCGATAGCCCACCAGGCGGTACTTGCCGCCGGGGGTGTCGGCGGGCCCGGCGATCATCGCGATCCGGGAGCGGCCCTGGTCGAGGAGGTGGTGGACCGCGGTCCGAGCCGAGCCGATCTCGTCGACCGACACCGTCGGGATCTCGCCCTGGTGGCCGAGAGGAAGCCCGCACGCGACGGTCGGGATGCCCGAGTCGATCAGGGTCTCGAGCATGGGATCCTCCTCGTGCGAGGAGATCAGGAGCACGCCGTCGACGTGCCGCGCGCCCACGAAGTGAGCGACGTTGCGCCGTTCCTCATCGGTGCCGGCCACGAGGAGCACGAGCGTCTGGTGGCGCTTGGACACCGCTTCGGCCGCTCCGCGCAGCAGCAACGAGAAGGTCGGGTCGTCGAAGAGCAGCTGGGTGGGCTCGGTCAGCAGGAATGCGATGGAGTTCGCGCGACCGGTCGCGAGCGAGCGCGCGTGGTGGTTGGCGTAGTAGCCCGTGGACTCGATCGCCTTCTCCACCGCCTCCCGCGACGCGGGGGAGACCCAGTGACCGCCGTTGATCACGCGCGAGACCGTCCCTCGCGAGACGCCGGCCTCTGCGGCGACGTCGCGAATGGTGGGCTTGCGCCTCTCCAGGCCGTCGGTGGTCACGGAGCAAGAGCCTAGCCCGGGTCCTGGTCGCGCGGGGCGTCCGGAGTGCAAACGGTGACAATTTCGTAACGACACCACCGTGAACTTGCATTGCGACGAGCGGACATTCAGTATGTAAGCGTTTCCATCGCTCGAGAGTGAGACCGGTCACAGTTGCATTACGATCCACGCCGAGGATTTGCCTGAGGCCCTCGCGGAGAGTAAGACTGGGACCGGTCACAGTTCCCCCGACGAGGTGACCTCACCACCCGGCCCCACCGGCCACGAGATCCAACGGAGTGTCATGACGGCAGCAGCCTGGCCCGCCCTCGAGGGCCTGGTCTACGGCGGGGACTACAACCCCGAGCAGTGGCCTCGCGAGGTGTGGGACGAGGACGTCGCGCTGATGCGCGAGGCCGGAGTGAACCTGGTGTCCGTGGGAATCTTCTCGTGGGCGATGCTCGAGCCCAAGGAGGGCCTGTACGACTTCGCGTGGATGGACGACCTTCTCGATCTGCTGCACGCCAACGGCATCGCCGCCGATCTGGGCACCCCCTCCGTCTCGCCCCCGGCGTGGTTCTTCGCCGCGTACCCGGACGCTCGCGTCACTGACAAGGACGGCCGGGTCATGGGCTTCGGCTCGCGCGGCATGGCCTCCCACGCCTCGGCGCCGTATCGCGAGGCGATCGCTCGCATGGCGACCGAGCTCGCGAAGCGCTACGCGTCGCACCCCGCGGTGGTGCTGTGGCACGTGCACAACGAGTACGGCGTGCCCGTCGCCGAGGACTTCGGGCCTGCGGCCGTCGCGTCCTGGAGGCGGTGGCTGCAGGAGCGCTACGAGACCCTCGAGGCGCTCAACGCCGCGTGGGGCACGGCCTTCTGGGGACAGCGCTACGACGACTGGGAGCACGTGGTCGCGCCTGCCGCGACGCCCACCATCGTCAACCCCGCGATGAAGCTCGACTGGGCACGCTTCACCGACGACCAGCTCCGCGAGTGCTTCCGCATCGAGCGTGACGCGATCCGTGCCCACGCGACCCAGCCCATCACCACCAACTTCATGGCCCACCAGTCGTGGAACACGGACCTGTGGAAGTGGGCCCAGGAGGTCGACGTGGTCGCGGACGATCACTACCTGTGGTCGCCCGACGAGGACGCCCACGTGGGCCTGGCGCTGTCCGCCGACCTCACCCGCTCCGTTGGCGGAGGTGCGCCGTGGATGCTCATGGAGCACTCCACGTCCGCCGTGAACTGGCAGGGGCACAACACCGCGAAGCGACCGGGAGAGATGCGCCGCAATGCGATCACGCACCTCGGGCGCGGCGCGGACGCGATCATGTTCTTCCAGTGGCGCGCCTCCCGTTCGGGCGCGGAGAAGTTCCACTCGGCGATGGTGCCGCACGCGGGGACGCAGTCGCGCGTGTTCCGCGAGGTGGTCCAGCTGGGCGCGCACCTGAAGGACCTCGCCGAGGTTCAGGGCTCGCGCGTCGAGGCCGAGGTCGCCGTGCTCTACGACTGGGAGTCGCTGTGGGCGCACGATCTCGAGTGGCGTCCCTCGGACGACATGCAGTTCCGCGAGCGGATGCGCGCGTTCTACGAGCGCCTGTGGCGTGACAACGTGACGGTCGACTTCGCCCACCCGGAGCACGACCTCAGCCGCTACAAGCTCGTGGTGGCGCCTTCGTCCTATCTCCTGACCGCATCGGCCGGAGAGAATCTCACTCGCTATGTCGAGCGCGGCGGGACGCTGCTCGTGGGCGCGTTCTCCGGAATCGTCGACGAGAACGACGCGGTCCACGCGGGCGGCTTTGGCGCGCCCCTGAAGGATGCGCTCGGGCTCACGGTCGAGGAGTTCCTGCCGCTGCGGGAAGGCCGCGCGATGGAGATCGCCTACGGCGACGCCGCGCTGTCGGCAGACGTGTGGGCCGAGGACATCGGGCTCACAGGCGCCGAGGTGCGCGGCACCTTCGTGGGAGGCCCCGGCGACGGCCTCCCGGCTATCACCCGCCACCAGCGTGGCGAGGGCACGGGCTGGTACGTGGGCACGCGTCTCAGCGCCGATGCGCTGGCGGCGGTGACCGCAGACGTGTACGCCGACGCGGGCATCACCCCGCCATCGTTCCCCGCAGGAGTCGAGGTCATCTCGCGCCGCGGGGACGCACAGGACTTCGTCATCGCCGTCAACCACGGCGACGATGACGTGGAGCTGGAGATCACGGGAGCCGATCTGCTGACCGGCGCCGAGATCGAAGGAACGCTCGAGCTCGCGGGAGGCGGCGTCGCCGTCGTGCGCACCGCATCGGCTCGACAGGGAGGTGGGCAGTGACGGCCACCGACCTCGGGGTGAGGTTTGCCCCGGCACACCACCGAACCACCACCACCACCACCACAAGCCGTCCGGACGCATAGTCTGGAAGGTGCCAACGGTCGCAGCGACGCGATCTCGCTCGAGAGAGTGCGATGCGGCCATCTCTGGAAGGAAGAGAAGATGCGCAAGCAGATTGGTATGGGAGCCGCATTCGTGGCGACCGCCGCGCTCCTGGCCGCGTGCAGCAGCGACCCGGAGCCCGCAGAGACCACGGAGCCGACGTCGACTCCGGAAGAGACCTCCGAGGCCCCCGCAGGCGAGGGCATCGAGCTGACGGTCTGGGTCGACGAGAACCGCGAGCCCGCCGTCGAGGCAGCCGCGGCCGTGTTCGAGGAGGAGACCGGCGCGACCGTGACCCTCGTCCAGAAGAACTTCGAGGACATCCGTGCGGACTTCCTCGCGCAGGTCCCCACCGGCGAGGGCCCCGACATCACGATCGGCGCTCACGACTGGCTGGGCGCCCTCATCGAGGGCGGAGTCGTCAACACCGTCGATCTGGGCGCCAACGCGTCCAGCTTCACCCAGGTGGGCGTCGACGCGATGAGCTACGACGGCCAGCTGTACGGCATGCCGTACGCGCTCGAGGCGATCGCGCTCATCCAGAACGTCGACCTCGTGGGCGAGGAGGCGCCGTCGTCGTGGGATGACATGATCCAGCGCGGCATTGACTCGGGTGCGGAGCGCCCGTTCTGCATCAACACCAACGGCGAGACCGGTGACGGCTACACGATGTACCCGTTCCAGACCTCGTTCGGTGCCCCGGTGTTCGTCCAGGAGGGCGGCTCGTACACCTCCGAGGTGGGCATGGGCGGCGAGGCCGGCGAGGCCTTCGCTCAGTGGCTCTACGACAATGGCGAGGCGGGCGAGGGCTACATCTCGACCACCGTCGACTACGCCATCAACAACGAGCTGTTCAACTCGGGTGAGTGCGCGTACACGATCCAGGGCCCGTGGGCGCTGGGTGACTACGCGGACGTCAACTTCGTCGTGAACCCGGCTCCGCCTGCCGGCGACCAGGACGCTGGACCCTTCGTGGGCGTCCAGGGCTTCTACGTCTCCTCGCAGAGCGCGAACGCCCTGCTCGCGAACGAGTTCCTGACGAACTACATCGCGACCCCCGAGGCCATGCAGGCCCTGTACGACGCCGACCCGCGTCTGCCTGCATTCGAGGGTGTCGACACGGCCTCGGCCGCGTACCCGGACGCCATCGCTGGCTTCCAGGCCTCCGCCGAGGTCGGCGTGCCCATGCCGAGCATCCCCGAGATGGGTTCCGTGTGGGACTTCTGGAACGCCGCGCAGTCGGCGATCATCAAGGGCGCTGACCCGGCCGAGACCTGGAACAAGATGGTCGAGGACCTCAGCGCTTCCCTCGCGGGCTAGTGCAACCTCCGGTGGGGCGGGGCGCGTGAGCGTACCGCCCCACCGGATCCCCCGCTCCACCCCACCCGTCCCCTCCCTTCACCCCCACGAGCACGAGCAGGAGTGCACATGACCACGGAAGTCGCGGAGCAGCCGCAGAAGCCGCAGCAGGAGCCGCTGGCACGCCGGCTCTCGGGCCTGGGATGGGGCTTCATCATCAAGCTGCTCCTCATGATGCTGGTCAACGCCCTGGGCGTGGCCGTCATCATGTCGGCGTGGAACGCGCAGGCCTGGGTCATCCTGGGCGCGTCCGTGATCCTGCTGGTCGCGGCCGACTGGGTCTACTTCTCGCGCCGCACGCTCGCGCTCAAGTACATCTACCCCGGCTTGGTCTTCCTGCTGATCTTCCAGGTCTTCACGATGATCTACACGGCCTACGTGGCCACCACGAACTACGGCGCCGGCCACAACGTCTCGCTCGACCAGGCGGTCGACGCCGCCCTGATCCAGGCCGAGCGCCAGGTCGCGGAGGCCGAGACTCTCCCGCTTGCCGTCGTGCGCGACGGCGAGACGCTCGGCTTCGCGGTCTCGATCGGCGGCGTCATCAGCGTCGGCACCGCCGAGGAACCACTGACCCCCGTGGACGGCGGAGCGATCGACGAGAACGGCCGCCCCACCGAGGTTCCCGGCTGGGAGGTCATCCCGAGGCTCGAGATCCTCAGCGACCAAGAGCTCGCGCAGGACGTCACCGATCTCCGCGTCGCGGTGTCGGACAATGCCGAGGACGGATCACTGCGCACGCGTGAAGGCTCGACCGTGTCGACCTTCACGTCGTCGCTCGAGTGGGACCCGGACACGGTGACACTGACGAACACCGAGACGGGGGTCGAGTACACGCCGAACGAGTACGGCACCTTCGTGGGCACGGATGGCACCACGCTGCCGGTCGGATACCGCGTGAACATCGGCTTCGAGAACTTCGTCACGGCGGTCACGGACCCCGACTACGCGAAGCCGCTGCTCCGGGTCACGGCCTGGACCTTCGGGTTCGCGATCCTGACGGTCGTCTCCAGCTTCCTGCTGGGCCTGCTGTTCGCCCTGATCTACAACGACGAGCGCGTGCGCGGTCGCAAGTTCCTGCGCACCCTCTTCATCCTCCCGTACGCCTTCCCGGCGTTCCTGTCCGCGCTGCTGTGGCGCGGCATGCTGAACGCCGAGTTCGGCGTCATCAACGAGTGGTTCTTCTTCGGGGCCAACATCAACTGGCTGGGCGATCCCTGGCTCGCGAAGTTCGCGATCCTGTGGGTCAACCTGTGGCTGAGCTATCCCTATTGGTTCCTCGTGTGCACGGGCGCTCTCCAGGCGCTGCCCACCGAGACGACGGAGGCCGCGAAGCTCGACGGCGCCGGACGCTGGCGCCAGTTCCGATCGATCACGTTCCCGCTGCTGTTGGTCTCGACCGCGCCGCTGGCGATCGCTTCCTTCGCGTTCAACTTCAACAACTTCACGATCATCTATCTGCTCACCAACGGTGGGCCCAGATTCACGGATACGAGTGTGCCTCTAGGCCATACCGACATCCTGATCTCTGCGATCTATCAGATCTCCGGAGTCGCCGGCGGCCGCGCTGACTACGGCCTCGCGTCCGCGCTGTCCATCGTCGTGTTCATCGTGGTGGGCGTGGTCTCTGCGATCGCCTTCCGACAGACCCGCAAGCTTGAGGAGATTCAGTGATGACCGACTCCGCTATCGCCACCGACGCTCCGAGCCCCGCCCGTGGGAAGGGCCGTCGCCAGTCGACGCGCCGTTCGCGGTGGTGGGCCGAGGTGGGCTGGAAGTATCCGCTGGCAGGCCTCGTCATCTTCTATGCGGCCTTCCCGATCGTGTTCGTGCTGTCGGCGTCCTTCGACGAGCGCGGAAGCCTGGCGGGCTCGCATCGCCTGTTCGCCTCGTTCAGCCTCGACAACTACGCGGCGCTGAACGACACGCTGTACTGGACCTGGGTGGGCAACACGCTGATCATCGGTGCCGCCGCCGGCATCGGCGCGGTGCTCATGGGTGCCGCGGCTGCATACGCGTTCTCGCGCTTCCGCTTCTCCGGCCGCCGGTTCTCGCTCACGTCGCTGCTCATCCTGCAGATGTTCCCGCAGACGGTGGCCTTCGTCGCGGTGTTCCTGCTGCTGCTGTCACTCGGCGAGGTGGTCCCGGCGCTCGGCATCAACTCCAAGCTCGCGCTGATCTGCGTGTACCTGGGCACTGCGCTGGGAGCCAACACCTTCCTCATGTACGGCTTCTTCAACTCGGTGCCGTCGGAGATGGACGAGGCCGCCAAGATCGACGGCGCGACCCATGCGCAGATCTTCTGGCGCCTGATCATGCCGCTGGTCGCCCCCATCCTGGCGGTGGTCGGGCTGCTCGCGTTCGTTGCGGCCTTCGGCGACTTCATCCTCGCGAAGATCGTGCTGGTCTCGTCCGAGAACTGGACGCTCGCGGTGGGCATGTATCAGTGGGTCTCGGATCAACTGTCCGCACGGTGGGGTCTGTTCTCCGCCGGCGCCGTCATCGCCGCGATCCCGGTGCTGATCCTGTTCCTCGCGCTCCAGCGCTACATCGTGGGCGGCCTCACGCAGGGCTCCGTGAAGGGGTAGGGGACACCTCACCATGTCACGTCAACGACGACGCACTCTCGCCTGGGCCGCACTGGGAGCGGTCACAGTATCCTCGCTGGCCGCATGCTCCGGCGACGACGGTCCCGCGGAGGCGGCGATCGTGGTCGCAGCGGTCGAGGGGCTGGCGGAGGGCTTCGAACTCGGCGCGGACGTGTCCTCGGTGCTGTCGCTCGAGGACTCGGGTGTGGTGTTCCGCGACCAGGACGGCGAGCCGGGCGACCTCTTCGAGATCCTGGCCGATTCGGGCGTGACGGACGTGCGGGTGCGCGTCTGGAACGATCCGTACGACGAGGCGGGCAACGGCTATGGCGGAGGCACCGTCGACGCGGAGCGGGCCGTGGAGATCGGCTCGCGGGCGACCGAGGCGGGCATGGGCGTGCTCGTCGACCTGCACTACTCGGACTTCTGGGCGGACCCGGCCAAGCAGCAGGCCCCGAAGGCGTGGGAGGACCTGTCCGACGAGGAACGGGCCGCCGCCGCCGGCGACTTCACGCGCGAGACCCTCACCGCGTTCGTCGACGCTGGGGTCGATGTCGTGGGGGTCCAGGTGGGCAACGAGACCAACAACGGGGTTGCCGGCATGACTGCCTGGCCATCTGTGACGGCGCTCTTCTCCGCCGGCGCATCGGCCGTCCGCGAGGTCCTGCCGGATGCCTACGTCGCCGTCCACTTCACGAACCCCGAGCGCGAGGGCGAGTACGAGCGCTACGCGCAGATCCTCGACAACTTCGAGGTCGACTACGACGTGTTCGCGAGCTCGTACTACCCGTTCTGGCACGGCAGTCTCGAGAACCTCACATCGGTTCTCGGCGGCATCGCGACCACCTACGGCAAGCAGGTCATGGTCGCCGAGACCTCGTGGGCCTCCACGCTGGACGACCTGGATGGTTCGGCGAACGTGATCGGCGAGCCCGCCGAGGCCACGGCCTACCCGGTGAGCCCGCAGGGCCAGGCGCTGGCGTTCCGCGACGTGGTTCAGGCCGTCGCCGATGTGCCTGACGGCGCGGGCATGGGCGTCTACTACTGGGAGCCCGCCTGGCTTCCGGTGGGCCCGCCGGAAGACGCCGCCGCCAACGAGGCGCTGTGGGAGCGCGACGGATCGGGCTGGGCGACCAGCTTCGCCGGCGCCTACGACCCCGAGGACGCCGGTCAGTACTGGGGCGGCTCCGGATGGGACAACCAGGCGCTGTTCGCCGGCGACGGCACGCCGCTCGACTCGCTGCGGGTGTTCACCTATGTGCGGACGGGCGCGAGCGCCCCGCTCGCCGTGATGGAGATCGCGTCGCCTCAGGTCGACGCCCAGGCCGGTGCGGCGCTCGAGATGCCCGCGCAGGTCGCGGTGCGCTACAACGACGGTTCCGAGACTGACGTGGATGTCACGTGGGACACGTCGGGGATCCCGGAAGGCGAGCTCGGGACGTTCGAGGTCCCCGGCGAGACCGCCGACGGGGACGCCGTGCTCGCCTTCGTGACCGTGCGCCCGCTGAACGACCTCCTCAACGGCTCGTTCGAGGAGGAGGACCTGTCGATGTGGGTGCTCGACTCCGATGCCGCGACCTTCGCCGTCGTCGACGACAACCCGCAGGCGGCGATGGGCGAGCGGGTGCTCAACTTCTGGTCCGATGCGGACTACGGCTTCACGATCGAGCAGTCCGTCGAGGGGCTCGACGCCGGCGACTACGCCGCGCGCGTCGCCGTGCACGGCGAGGATGCGGGAGCGGACGGCTACGAGCTCACCCTGGTGGTCGCGACCTCCGAGGGTGAGTGGACTGCGCCCCTCGAGCTCAACGGCTGGCAGGCCTGGTTCACCGGCGAGATCGCCGATGCGGTGGTCGGGTCGGATGGTCAGGCGACCGTGAGCATCGTGGGATCGATGGGCGCGGAGGACTGGGGCTTTGTGGACGACGTCGCTCTGATTTTGAGCGACGCGTAGCAGGACCGTGCGCCGCATCCGGCGGCGTGGGGGAGATCGATGGTGATCAACAAGGAGGATCGCATGAGAATGCGAAGCAGTCTGGGAGCGGTCACAGCCGTGACAGCCATCGGTGCGCTGGGGGTGGCGGGCCTGAGCTCCGCCGCCGTGGCAGCCGACGAGCCGGTCGAAGCCGGCATCACCGTTCCGCAGGTGGAGGGGCTTGCGGACGACTTCATGAACGGCGTTGACGCGTCTTCAATCCTGTCGCTCGAGGAGTCCGGCGTCACCTTCCGGGACTTCGACGGCAACGAGGCCGACGTGTTCGACGTGATGGCCGAGGCGGGCGTGAACTGGTCGCGCATCCGCGTCTGGAACGACCCCTACGACGCGGACGGCAACGGCTACGGCGGCGGCACCGTCGACGCCGAGCGCGCGACGGAGATCGGCCTGAGGTCCACCGCCGCAGGCATGCGGGTCTTCGTCGACTTCCACTACTCGGACTTCTGGGCCCACCCCGGTCAGCAGCCGCTCCCCAAGGCATGGGAGGGCCTCACGCTCGAGGAGCGTGCCGAGGCGATGTACGACTACACCGTCGCCACGCTGACCGGGATGGCGGATGCGGGCGTCGACATCGGCATGGTGCAGATCGGCAACGAGAACTCCGGCCTGCTGCTCGCAGAGACGTCGTGGCCTGACTCCGGCGTGCTGTTCGACGCGGCATCGCGCGGGGTGCGCGACGCTCTGGGTGAGGACGTGAAGATCGCGATCCACTTCACCAATCCCGAGCGCCAGAACTTTGGCTGGCTCGCGGAGCAGCTCGCGACCTACGACACCGACCCGGCGACCGATGGCGTGCAGCCCATCGACTACGACGTCTTCGCATCCTCGTACTACGCGTACTGGCATGGCACGCTCGAGAACCTCACGAGCCAGCTCGCGGGCGTCGCCGCGGACTACGGCAAGGAGGTCATCGTCGCGGAGACCTCGTGGGCGTACACGCTCGAGGACGGCGACGGCTACCCCAACAACATCCGCACCGCATACGACCAGTACTCGACGTCTGTTCAGGGGCAGGCGCTGGCGGTCCGCGACGTCATCGAGGCGGTCGCGAACGTGGGCGAGGCAGGGCTGGGAGTCTTCTACTGGGAGCCGGCCTGGCTGCCCGTAGGCCCGCCCGAGGAGCTGGCGAGCAACCAGCTGCTGTGGGAGGAGTTCGGCTCTGGCTGGGCGTCCTCGCACGCGTCCGACTACAGCGCCGATGCGGCGGCCAACTACGGTGGCTCCGGCTGGGACAACCAGGCGATGTTCGACCACGACGGTTACCCTCTCGAGTCGCTGCGCGTATGGGACTACGTTCGCTACGGCACCATCGGTCCGCGTGACGTCGATGCCGTCGAGTCGCCCTCCATCACCGTGGTCGACGGCGAGACCTGGGCGCTGCCGACCGATGTCGCGGTGTCCTATACCGACGGCACCACCGAGACGCAGACCGTCACGTGGGCGGCCCAGCCCGCATGGATCCAGGGCGCTGGCACCTACGAGGTCGCGGGCACCACGTCCGAGGGACTCGATGCCGAGGCGGTCGTGACCGTCCTCGACTCGGATACCGATGGACAGAACTGGGTGGTGAACCCGGGCTTCGAGGACGGCGTCTCGCCGTGGACCGGAACGGGGACCGGCTACACCATCAGTGCTCCTGACGACCCGCGCGAGGGATCGCGGTCCACGCACTGGTACCTCGCCGGGGACGAGTTCTCGTTCACGATCTCGCAGGCGATCACCGGCGTGCCCGCGGGCGACTACCGCCTGTCCGCGTGGGCCCAGGGTCGCGCGGCTGTCGACGGTGAGTCCACGGCGATCACGCTGTCCTCGGGCATCTCGAGCGCATCGGCGCCGTTCGTGCTCACGGGCTACGAGGGCTGGCAGCAGCCGCGGACCCCGGTCGTGACGGTCGCCGAGGGCCAGACCGTCACGGTCTCCGCGACGTTTGAGCTCACCAGCGAGGCCTGGGGCACCATCGATGAGTTCGAGCTCATCGAGGTGGTCCCGGTGATCGACGCCGACACAGCTGCGCTCGAGGCCGTGCACGCCGAGGGCGAGAGCGTCAGTCGAGATGGCTGGACGGCCGTGTCGCTGCTGGCCTTCGACCGGGCCATGGCGCGCGCGTCGTTCATCCTCGGCGCATCCGCGCCGAGCCAGGCCGCGGTGGATGCCGCGACGGACGCGCTGCGCGCGGCGATCGACGGCCTCGAGGAGGGAGACGGGACCATCCCCGATCCCACCGTCCAGCCCGTCGAGCTCACCGTCGTGGATGGCGACCCGATCGCGCTGCCCTCCGAGGTGACCCTGGTCGCGTACGACGACTCGACCACGACCGAGTCCGTGACGTGGAGCGATGTGCTCGACCTCGTCGCGGGTCCCGGCGTGTACGAGGTCGCCGGTGTGACCGCGTCCGGCTGGCCGGCCGTGGCCACCATCACGGTCGTCGAGCGCAACTGGATCGCCAACCCCGGCTTCGAGAACGGGGTGTCCGATGTGGCCCCCTGGTCACTCGTGGCCGACCCGTGGCCAGGAGATGACGGCAGTTACTGGGTCCGGGGACCGGCGGGGTCCGACGGTGACGAGGGTGACTTCACGCTCGGCTTCTACGTGCAGGCACAGCCCTACACCTTCACCGCGCTCCAGGAGGTCGACCTGCCCGCAGGCTCGTACCTGCTCACGGGTGCGGCGATGGGCGGCAGCGACGTGGGCGATCCCGCTCCGGTCTCGCTGGTGGCCAGCATCGACGGGGTCGAGACCACGGTCCCGCTCACGCTGACGGGCTGGCAGACGTGGGACGAGCAGTCCCTCGTCCTCGAGGTGCCCGAGGGTGCGCAGGTGGTGGTCGGAGCGCGCGGAACGCCGGATGATGGCGACTGGGGCTTCGTCGACGCCTTCTCGCTGGTGAGCGTCGAGGAGACGGTCGCGGACATGTCTGCCCTCGAGGCCGCCGTGGCCGATGCGGGCGCCGTCGACCGGCCCCTGTACACCGACGACTCCCTCGCAGCTCTCGACCTGGCGGTCGAGAGGGCCGGAATCGTGCTCGCCGGATCGGCGTCGACGCAGGAGACCGTCGACGCGGTGACGGCAGAGGTGCTCGCCGCGCTTGACGGGCTCACGCTCGTCAACCCGCCGGTGTGCGCGATCGACTACACCGTCCACGGTCAGTGGCGCGGCGCGTTCATCTCCCAGGTGTGGATCACCAACACCGGGGATGAGACGGTGCGCGGCTGGGAGCTGGAGTGGTCGTTCGCCGGCGACGAAGAGATCTGGCAGTTGTGGAGCGGACGCGAGAGCCTAACCGGTGCGGACGTGACGGTCAGCAACCGCATCTGGAACTCCGTCATCCGGCCCGGACAGTCAGTGACGTTCGGGTTCATCGGGCACAGTGACGCGGGCGCCCTGCCCATCGAGGCGTTCACGCTGAACGGCGGTGCCTGCACCGTCGCCGACTGAGGCGTGGACGCCCGGTGGCGCGCCGCCTCCCCCCGGGGCGGCGCGCCACGCGGCGCGTCGGCGGGCCCGCGCATCGGCCCGTCGGCGCGCCGTCACCGTCAGTTTCCCGAGCGAAGTGGGCCCGATTCGCTCGTCTAAGCGCCTAGGCGAGCGAAAAGGGCCCACTTCGCTCGGAAGCCGGGGAGTGCGTACCCGCGGGATCGCGTCTAGGGGCGCGTCAGGTACAGCTGGATCGAGGTCGGCTCGACCGTCGTCGTCTCGCCCGGCCTGACCACCTCGTCCTCGACACCGCTGGGCGTCTCCCACGACGAGTCCCAGGCGAGGTGCCAGGGCGCTCCGTCGTCCGTGGGGATGGAGATCTCGGCCTCGTGGAGGGAGCCGTTGATCACGAGCAGGGCGTCCGCCTCCTCGGCCTCGCCCAGCGACCGCATGAACTGCACCACCCGAGTGCCCGGGTCCTCCCACCAGTCCTCGGACTCGGGAGCCCCCGACGCCGTGAACCACGCTGAGTCTGCGCGAGGGTTGTCATCATGCAGGTTGTGGTCGTGGCCGTCGTAGAACTCGTCCGGCTTGAGGACCCGGTTGCCGCGACGCAGGGCGATGAGGTGCGCGACCGTCGCGCGCAGGTCGTCCTTCCAGTCCGCGTGCGACCAGTCGACCCAGCCGATCTCGTTGTCCTGGCAGTACGCGTTGTTGTTGCCGCCCTGCGAGTTGCCGTACTCGTCGCCGCTGAGGATCATGGGCGTCCCGGCAGCCAGCAGGGTGGTGCCCAGCAGGTTGCGGATCGAGCGGCGCCGCAGTGCGAGGATCTCGGGTTCGTCCGTATCGCCCTCGTAGCCGTGGTTCCACGAACGGTTGTTGTCCGTGCCGTCGCGGTTGTCCTCGCCGTTGGCCTCGTTGTGCTTGCCGTTGTACGCCGTCAGGTCGTGGGCGGTGAAGCCGTCGTGGCACGTCACGAAGTTGATGGAGGCGAAGGGGCCGCGCATGAGCGGCGGCTCGGTGTGGCCGAACAGGTCGCTCGAGCCCGCGAGCCGGGTCGCCAGCTCCGGCGCGGTCGGGTGGTGGCGGCCGCCCTTGGCGGTGTCGGTGAGCCAGTACGAGCGAATGCGGTCGCGGAACCGGTCGTTCCACTCGCCCATGGGGGCCGGGAAGTTGCCCACCTGCCAGCCTCCCAGTCCCGTGTCCCACGGCTCCGCGATGAGCTTCACTCCGCCCAGCACCGGATCCATGGTGATGCCCACGAGGAAGGGGTGGCGCGTCGAGAAGCCGTGTCCGGTCCGGCCCAAGGTCACCGCAAGATCGAAGCGGAAGCCGTCGACGCCCACCTCCTCGACCCAGTAGCGGAGCGAATCCATCGCGAGCTGCACCACGCGCGGGTGCCCGAAGTCGAGGGTGTTGCCGGTGCCGGTCGAGTCGTCGTAGTGACCCGGGTTGCTGGGCTGGTGGCGGTAGTACGAGTGGTTGTCGAACCCGCGAAAGTTGAGGACGCGGTCGCCCCAGCCGGCCTCCGCGGTGTGGTTGTAGACCACGTCGAGGATGACCTCCAGGCCAGCCTGGTGCAGCAGGTCCACCATGCCCACGAACTCGTCGAGCACACCCTGCGCGCCCTTCTCGCGCGCAGCCTGCGTCGCGTAGGCGGCGTGGGGGGCGAAGAAGCCCATCGTGGAGTAGCCCCAATAGTTGCTGAGCCCGGTGTTGTCGAGGTGGGGCTCGGAGGCGAACTGGTGGACAGGGAGCAGCTCGACGGTCGTGACTCCCAGCGAAGTGAGGTACTCGATCGCGGCGGGGTGAGCGAGGCCCGCGTAGGTGCCGCGCAGCTCCTCCGGCACGGCTTCCATCTGCTGGGTGAAGCCCTTGACGTGCAGCTCGTAGACCACGGCGTCCTCCCACGCGATGCGGGGGTGCGGGGTCTGCCATGAGCCGCCGGGCTCCACGGTCACGACGGAGCGCGGCATCAGGGGAGCGGTGTCCGTGCCGTCGCGGTTGGACAGCAACGCGCTCGCACCCGGGGCGTTCATGGGCGTCACCTCGCCCGCGAACCCTCGTGCATACGGGTCCATGAGCAGCTTGGCCGGGTTGTAGCGGTGCCCCTTCTTGGGCTGCCACGGGCCATTGGCGCGGAACCCGTACTTCTGGCCTTCAGCGATGCCCGGCACGAACGCGTGCCAGACCCCGGCCTTGGGGCCGAACAGCGGGATGCGTGTCTCCGTGTCCTCGTCGTCGAACAGGCACAGGTCCACCGCAGTCGCGTGACCGGCATAGACGGCGACGTTCGCGCCGCCTTCGGTCAGGTGGACGCCCAGACGGTGGGCCAGGAGTGAGGGAGTGACGCCTTCCAGGGACATGCCCCCATTGTGCCGGTTCCGTGTGTCGCAGTGATGTCGCGCGCGTGTCGATCCAGGCGGTGTCGCGCCGGGGTGAGGGCCGCGCGCACCGCGACTACGCTGGAACCCATGCGCATCCTGGTCACCGTCAAGCACACGCCAGACCTGCAGTCGCAGCGCTCCTTCACCGAAGGCGCCGTGACCCGCACTGCCGAGGACGGCTCGATGAACGAGCTCGACGAGAACGCCGTCGAGGCCGCTCTTCAGCTGATCGAGGCAGCGGGCGAGGGTGAGGTCTACGCCCTCACCGTGGGAGGGGCCGATGCGGTGGCCGCCGTCCGCAAGGCCCTTCAGTTGGGCGCGCATCACGCCATCCACGTGAGCGACGAGGCGATCGCTGGCTCAGACGTGTTCGGCACCGCAACCGTGATCGCCGCCGCCGTGCGCAAGGTCCACGCGGAGGCGCCCCTCGACCTGGTCGTCACCGGCATGGCGGCGCTCGACGGCCTCACGTCGATGCTGCCCACGGCGCTCGCGGCCGAGCTCGACTGGTCACAGCTCACCCTTGCCTCGGGACTGACCGTCGCGGACGGCGAGGCCACGATCATCCGTCACCTGCCGGACGCGCGGGAGACGGTCTCGGCGCCCCTGCCGGCGGTGGTCTCCGTCACGGACGAGGCGAACACGCCCCGCTATCCCAACTTCAAGCTGATCATGGCCGCACGCAAGGCGCCTGTCGCCACCTGGAGTCTCGCAGAACTGGACCTTGACCCGTCAGCCGTGGGCGCATCGGCCGCCCGCACCACCGTCGTGGACGCGTCCGAGCGTCCGCCGCGCGCCAACCGCCAGGTCGTCACCGACACGGGCGACGGGGGCACCGCGCTCGCCGACTTCCTCGTCGAGAGGGGGCTCGTATGAGCGTCGCCGTCCTGATCGAGCACCACGGCGGGCAGATCTCCCGCCCGTCGTTCGAGGCACTGACCCTGGCCCGCACGCTGGGCACTCCGGTGGCGGTGTGGCTGGGGGAGGAACCGCCGGCCGATGCGGTGGCACAGCTGGGCGAGTACGGTGCGGCGGAGGTGAGGGTCGCCGCGATCGGCGACGACGCACGGCTGCCCGCCAAGGCCGCGACGGCTGTCGCCGCAGCGAGCGCGGACTCGAGCGTGCTGCTGGTCATCTCGACGTTCGTCAACAAGGAGATCGTGACCCGCGTGGCGATGTCGACGGGCGCGGGAGTGGTGGTCGACGCCGCTGGGGCAGAGCTTGTCGACGGTCGCGTCGAGACGACTCAGACGGTGTTCGCCGCGACCTGGGATGTCCGCACGCGCATCGAGACGGACCGCGCGATCGTGGGCATTCGACCGAACACCACCCAGGCCGCCCCGGCTCCGACTGCGGGTGACGCGACGGTGGTGGGCGTCGACGTTCCGCTCCCCGAGACGCGCGAGCGGCTCGCTTCGGTCGAGGCAGTGCCCGAGGAGGACGGCGTGCCCCTCGCGGAGGCGCCTGTGGTGGTCTCCGGCGGTCGCGGCACCGGCGGCGACTACACGCTCATCCGCGAGTTCGCGGACCTGCTCGGTGGTGCGGTGGGTGCCTCGCGCGACGCCACCGACGAGGGGTGGATCAGCCACGAGCACATGGTCGGGCAGACGGGTACCACGGTGACGCCGGCGCTCTACGTCGCGTGCGGCATCTCCGGCGCGGTGCATCATCGGGGCGGCATGCAGGCCTCGGGCACGATCGTCGCGATCAACCTGGATCCGGACGCGCCCATCTTCGAGATCAGCGACTTCGGCGTGGTGGGCTCACTCTTCGACGTGATCCCGCAGGCGATCGAGCGCATCAAGCAGAGCCGCGAGAGCTAACGAGCAGAGCCGTGGACGGAAGGCGCTTCGAGGAGTCGATGGCGGAGGCGGTCCGGGCCCAGTCTCGCGATACAGGGGGACTGCCGAAGGAATGGTCGCGCCGGACCAAGGTGCGGGTGCTGGTCGGCGCAGCGTTGTCGCCGGTCATGATCCTCGCGTTGCTCGTCGTGGCCGGCGTGTTCCTGTTCCTCGTCTTCTTGGCCCTGGCCTTCGTGGGCGAATTCGTGGTGCGGCCCATCGACCAACACTTCAACTCTCACGAGTTCGCTCCCGGCACGTGGGAGACACGAAGTGGTGAGCACTGGATCACCATGCGAGTCGATGGCACCGGTGACTTCCGCATGCCTCCTGACGAACTCTTTGGCGATCCCACCTGTGCGAATCCCGACGGAAGTGAGACGGGGACGTTCGCGTGGACGTTCGAACCCGTGGGCGACGGCTCGACCATGGGGACGTTGTTGTGGGAGCAGGGCCCGGATGACATTCAGAACGGGTCGTGCCGCCTGCCCTACCTCCATGAAGAGGACAGTCTCCGTCACTACGACTGGCACGAGCTCAGCGTCTCGACGGGCGACCCCGACTACATCGACGTAAACCTGCGCAAGGTGCTGCCAGCGGAGTGAACGGTCTGCTCGCCGCGATCAGCGCGTATCGACCGAGGCGCCCAACTCCTCCCACTGCTCGATCTCAGCGGCGAGCGCCTGAGCCTTGGCGCGCCCCTGCGTGATGGCGTGGCGACCGGCGAGCAGGTGGAGCGGCGGCTCGTCCATCTCCGTGATCTGCAGCAGTGCCCGCGCGAGGGCATGTGGATCGCCCGGCTGGTTGCCGGGAAGGCTGTCGATACGCTCCCAATACGGGTCCATGACCGGGGCGTAGTCCGCCATCCCCTCGTGGACCTTGCCGCCTGAAGGGATCCACTGCGACTGGACGGGGCCGGGTTCGACGATCGAGACCTTGATGCCCAGGTGCGCGACCTCCTTGGCGAGCGCCTCCATGTAGCCCGAGGCCGCCCATTTGGACGCGCAGTAGAACCCGAGGCCAGCTGAGCCGCGCACGCCCGCGATCGACGAGATCGTGATGACGTGGCCGCGGCGGCGCTCCCGCAGATGCGGCAGGAATGCCGCGGTGACATCGGCGACGCCCCAGAAGTTCGCGTCCATCATCGCGCGCACAGCGTCCTGGTCCGATTCCTCGATGGTCGCGAAGTAGCCCACGCCGGCGTTGTTGACCACCACATCGACGCCGCCTGTGATCCGCTGCGCCTGCTCCACGGCGCTCGCGATCGCGTCGCGGTCGGTGACGTCCAGCGCGAGCGCCAAGACGCGATCAGGGTGCGCGGACACGAGGTCGTCCAGGCTCCGTGGCTGGCGGGCGGTCGCGACCACAGTGTGGCCGGCGGCGATGGCAGCCTCCGCGGTGGCGCGACCGATGCCGGTCGAGCATCCGGTGATGAACCACGTGGCCATGGGTCCTCCTCGGGTGGGGTTCCACCTCACGGTACCGGGCCTGCGTCAGGGGAACCGGGGGCGATGGTCCCGTGGTGGCAACATGCTCGACACGCAGGTTTCATCCAGTGTTTTCCTGGCCGACGTGCGGGAACCCCTGGTTCCCCCTAGCGTGGGAGCGAACCGGACATACCAGGGAGAATCCATGCATCGTCGCGTCACCGCCTCCGCTCTGACACTCGCGCTGGGGGTGGCGACCATCTCGGCGCTCCCTGCCTCTGCTGCGACCTCGGACCTGATCTTCTCGGAGTACGTCGAGGGCTCTGGCTACAACAAGGCCGTGGAGATCTACAACGGCACCGGGGCGGACGTCGATCTGTCCGACTACTCGATCGAGGCCTACCACAATGGGCGCGTTCTGGGCGACGGACCCTCGTACACGACGGAGCTCGACGGCACTCTGGCGGCGGGGGACGTGCTGGTCGTGGTGACTGCGGACTCTCGCGCGGTCGATGCGTTGACGGACCTCGCGGACGTGTTCGCAACCGGCATCCAGTTCAACGGCGACGACGCCCTCATCCTGAGGAACGGAGCGGCCGTGGCGGACTCGTTCGGCCAGGTGGGGGTCGACCCGGGCTCGCAGTGGCCCGGCGGGAGCCAGAATGACACCCTTGTACGCCAGGCGACCGTGTGCGCCGGCGACACCGACCCGCTGGACGCGTTCGACGCGTCCGTGGAGTGGGACGTTCTCCCCGAGGACACGTTCGAGGGTCTTGGCTCCCACACCGCGACGTGCGACGGCGGTCCGGTCGAGGACGCGGCTCCTGCGGTCTCGTCGATTTCGCCGGCGGACGGGGCGGTCGCGGTGCCGGAGGACGCGACCATCACCGTGACCTTCTCGGAGCCGGTCGACCTGGCTGCGGACGCGATCGCTCTCGAGTGCTCGGAGGCCGGCACGGTCGACGCCGCACTGTCGGGCGGTCCCACGTCGTACGTCGTCACGCCGCCCACTCCCTTCGCGGGAGGCGACGAGTGCACCGTGACCGTGACCGCATCGGCCGTCACGGACGTCGACACGGACGACCCGCCGGACGCGATGGCGGCGGACCTCACGTCGTCCTTCACCGTCTACGAGGAGATCTCGGAGCCCATCGGCGTGATCCAGGGCTCGGGAGCGGCCTCGCCCTACGTGGGCCAGACCGTCACAGTCGCGGGCATCGTGGTCGGCGACTACGAGGGACCGGCTCCCACGCTGCGCGGCTTCGCCATCCAATCCGCCGACGGCGAGACCGACGGCGACCCCGCCACCTCGGACGCCATCTTCGTCTTCAACGGCAGCAATGACAGCGTTGAGCTCGGCGATCGAGTGGTCGTCACTGCCGAGGTCGAGGAGCGCTTCGGTCAGACCCAGCTGGGCTACCCCGACCAGTTGCAGGTGGTCTCGTCGGGAGAGTCCGTGGCACCCACACCGGTCGAGCTGCCGCTGCCGAGTCAGGACTCTCTCGAGCGCTACGAAAGCATGCTCGTGACGTTCCCGCAGGAGCTCTTCGTCACGGAGTTCTATGAGCTGGCGCGCTTCGGCGAGATCTCACTGTCGGTCGACGGCAAGCTGGACCAGCCCACCGCCGTGGCCGAGCCGGGGTCGGAGGCGAATGCCCTCCAGGCCGCCAACGACCTGGCTCGCATCCAGCTCGACGACGCCTCGTTCGAGCAGAATCCGGACCCGATCATCTACGGTGGCGGCTCGGATCCGCTGACTGCGGCCAACCCGCTGCGCGGCGGTGACTCGATCACGGGCATGACCGGCGTCATGACGTACACCTGGGACGGCGAGTACTCCAACTCGACGATGTGGCGCGTGCGCCCGGCCAGCCCGGACGTGCACCCCGGCGAGTTCGTCTCGAACAACCCGCGGCCGACCGAGGCGCCCGACGTGGGCGGCTCCCTCAAGGTCGCGAGCTTCAACGTGCTCAACTACTTCCTCTCGATTCAGTACACGGATGACGTGTGCGGGCCGGTGGGCTATGAGCAGGACTGCCGCGGCGCGGACGCGCCGTTCGAGGATCAGGGTCTGCCCGTCGACATCGAGGTGACGCGTCAGACCGACAAGCTGGTCGCGGCGCTGCTCGAGCTCGACGCGGACGTGATCGGCATCATGGAGATGGAGAACACCCCGGGCGTCGAGCCGCTCGGCCGCCTGGCCGAGGAGCTCAACGCGGCGGAGGGCACGGACACGTGGACCTACGTCGACACCGGAGTGGTGGGCACGGACGTCATCCGCGTCGGTGTGCTCTACGACAGCGCCGCGGTCACCGAGGTGGGTGACATCGCCACACTCGACTCGAGCGTCGACCCGCGCTTCGACGACGACCGCAACCGCCCGTCCGTCGCGCAGTCGTTCGAAGAGGTGGGCAGCGGCGAGACCTTCACCGTGGTGGTCAACCACTGGAAGTCGAAGGGCTGCAGCGGCTCGACGGGCGCAGACGCCGATCAGGGCGACGGCGCTGGTTGCTGGAACGAGACCCGCGCCGCGGGTGCCGAAGCTCTCGTCGACTGGATCGGCACCTACCCCACGGGGGTCGAGGACGATGACGTGATGATCATCGGCGACCTCAACTCGTACGCCCAGGAGGACCCGATCGACGTGCTGCGCGACGCGGGCTACGTGGATATGGCTGAGGACTACTCCTACGTGTTCGACGGCCAGTGGGGTTCGCTCGACTACGTGTTCGCCTCCAGCTCGATGGCGGCTCAGGTCACCGACTCCGCGCACGTGCACATCAACGCGGACGAGGTCTCGGCGCTCGACTACAACATCGACTACAAGTCGGTGGGGCAGCTCGAGTACCTGTACGCGCCGGACATGTACCGCACCTCGGACCACGATCCCGTGCTCGTGGGGCTCGACCTCTACACCCCGCCGCCGCCGTGCTCGGTCGAGTACACGGTCCACGGCGAGTGGCCCGGCGGCTTCATCTCGCAGATCTGGATCACCAACACCACGGACCGCCCGATCTGGGGGTGGGAGCTCGGGTGGGACTTCGCCGGCGACGAGAAGGTGTCGAGCCTGTGGGGCGGCCGCTACTCGCAGGACGGCGCCAGCGTCACAGTCGACAACCGGCTGTGGAACGGCCTCATCTGGCCCGGGCGCTCGGTGACGGTGGGCTTCCTCGGCTCGACCGCGGAGGGCGCCATTCCGATCGACGAGTTCACGGTCAACGGAGCGGCCTGCGCGGTGGGGTAGCGGCGCTGATCGTGCAACGACACGCCGCGGGCGCGTCAGCCAGGCGGCATGCGCGTGGCGGGGTCGACCGGCAGCAGCGGGTCGGCCTCGCCGGCGTAGCCGGCGTTGCCGACCGCCTCAACCGCCGCATCGGCTGACCGGTAGCGCTGGAAGAACGACACCGATGCGGCCATGCCCACCTCGTGCGCCATGACCCAGACCGCATCGAAGCGGCCCTCCTCAACCGCGACGTACCCGTCGAAGCACACGACCACGCGCGGCGCGCTCGAAGCGTGGACGTGCCCGCGCGCGTGCACGATGCCCTCCTCGAGCGATCCGCTGGGGAAGCGAGTGAGGCTGCGACGGCCCTCCGAGTCCTCCTCCACCGCGAAGGGGATCACGGGTCCGTGGCCGGCGGACGCGATGCCGTGGTCCAGCGCGAGCAGCGCGAGCGCGTGGAGCTGGTCGGAACCGGGGATCTCAGCCATCGTGCCAGCGTAACGACGGACCCGTGGCCCGTGGTCGTCGCGCGCGGCTGCGACCCGCTCCGTACACTGACCGCATGCCGCGTCACTACCTGGACCACGCCGCGACCACGCCCATGCTCGACCGCGCCCGCGAGGCCTACGTCGACGAGCTCTCGCGCGTGGGCAATCCCTCCGCCCTGCACACCTCGGGGAGGCTCGCGAGGTCCGTCGTCGAAGACGCCCGGGAGCGCATGGCTGCTGCTCTGGGGGCGCACGCGACCGAGGTCATCTGGACCTCCGGTGGCACCGAGGCGGACAACGTCGCCATCAAGGGCCTGTTCTGGGCACGTCACGGAGCGGACCCGCGACGCACCCGCATCGTCACCACCGCGATCGAGCACCACGCCGGACTCGATCCCGCGCACTGGCTCGAGGCGGAGCACGGCGCCACCGTCGTGGTGCTGCCGGTCGGCTCGGACGGGCGCGTGGACCTCGACGCGTTGCGCGCGGAGGTCGCCGAGAACTTCGACCAGATCGCGCTGGTCTCCGTCATGTGGGCGAACAACGAGGTGGGCGCGATCCAGCCGATGCGCGAGATCGTCAACATCGCCACCGAGCACGACATCCCCGTGCACGCCGATGCCGTGCAGGCCGTCGGCCACGTCCCCGTCGACTTCCGCGGGGCAGGGCTGGCAACGATGGCGGTCAGTGCTCACAAGTTCGGCGGGCCCGTCGGGGTGGGGGTGCTGGCGGCGCGGCGCGACCTGACGATCACGCCGCTCACCCACGGCGGCGGCCAGGAGCGCAAGGTGCGGTCCGGCACGCTCAACGCGGCCGGCTTCCACGCCGCGTCGATCGCGGCTGAGGAGGCCGTCGCGACCCTCGACGCCGAGGCGCAGCGGCTGGGTGCGCTGCAGCGCCAGCTCATCGACCGCATTCGTCACGCCATTCCGGAGGCGCGGCTCTCGGGCCCCGAGCCAGGGCCGCAACGCCTCCCCGGCAATGTGCACTTCGTGTTCCCGGGTTGCGCCGCGGAGGCCATGATGTTCGTGCTGGACTCTCACGGCGTGGAGGCATCGAACGGCTCGGCGTGCTCGGCAGGGGTTGCCCAGGCCAGCCACGTGCTGATCGCGATGGGACGTGCCGAGCGCGACGCCGCCTCCACCATGCGCTTCTCGTTGGGACACACGACGACTCAGGACGACCTCGACGCGCTCATGCGCGCGCTTCCGGAGGCGGTCGACAAGGCGCGCAGGGTTGCCGGCACCTTCGACTCGGCGACGTTCGGGTAGACCCGTGCGGATCGTCCTCGCCGGCGCCACTGGCGTCATCGGCGTGCGGTTGGTTCCGCTGCTGACCGCCGCAGGGCACGACGTCGTGGGCTTCACGCGCACGCCGTCCAAAGTGGCGTCGATCGAGGAGGCCGGCGCGACCGGCATGACAGTCGACATTCTCGACGCGTCCGCGACGCGGGACGCCGTGACCGCCGCGGCCCCCGATCTGGTGCTGCATCAGGTCACGGACCTGCCGGACTCCGTGGCGGGCCTGATCTTCAAGATGAAGGCGCTGGGCCGGGTGCGCACCCTGGGCACCGACAACCTGGTTGCCGCGGCGCGGGCCGCCGAGGCCCACGTGGTCGCCCAGTCGGTCGCGTTCACGGTGCCCGGGCCCGCGAGGCGTCCGGTCGAATACCTCGAGAGCGCGGTGCTGGGCGCGCGGGGCCTGGTGCTGCGCTACGGCCAGTTCTACGGACCGGGGACCTGGAGCGACGCGCCCAAGGGCGACCGTGCGCTGCACATTGACACCGCCGCCCAGGCGACGGTCGACGTCCTCAGCGAGCCCTCCGGCGTCCTCGAGATCCTCGACTCCGGCGTGACGCGCGTCGCCTGACCCGTGCTCGCTCGAGTGTGGGGGACGGCTCGGCAGGCTCTGGCGTGGGCCCCTCACGTCTGGAAGCATCGGGTCATGCGCACGCCACTGGATCGCCTCGCCAACCTGCGCGACCTCGCCGACGCCGCACCCGAGCTCCGGGCGGGCATCGCCTACCGTTCCGACGCGCCGCTGTCCGGGGACCAGGTCCCCACCACGGTCGAGGCGTGGCCCCCGGCGACCGTCGTCGACCTGCGCAGCCATGGCGAGAAGGATCGCGGTCATCCCCTGGGGAGGGGTGTGCGCGTGGTCGAGGTCGATATCCTCTCGGCCGCGGATCCCACGGGAGCCGCGATGGCGCGGATCGCGTCGCTCCAGGACCTGTACGCCCTGATGATCGCTCCAGCCGCGGCCGCCGGCCTCACCCGCGTGGTGGCGGAGGTCGCACGCGAGGAGGCGCCTGTGCTCTTCCACTGCTCGGCAGGCAAGGACCGCACCGGCGTCTCGGCGGCGCTGATCCTCGCGCTGGTGGGCATCGAGCGCGAGCTCATCGCGGCGGACTATCACCGCACCGCCGAGCACATGCCGGCCGTCATCGGGCGCCTGATGGGCGGGACTCCTCGGCACGTGGGGGACACCCCGCTGGCGAAGGTGCCACGCGAGGTGCTCGAGGCGCCGGAGTCCGCGATCGAGAGCGTCCTCGATGCGTGGGACGCCCACGACGGCGGCGTCGAGGGCTGGTACCTCGCTCATGGCGGCGACCCGGAGGTCCTGGTGGCGCTGCGGGCCCGGCTGCTCGCGTAGCCCTGCCTGTATCGCTCACCCAGCCCGCGCATCGGCCCTCCGCACCCGCGCGTGCGCGCTGGCAGTCACTGAGTGCCGAGATCGCGCGATTTTAGGCACTCAGCGACTGCCAGGAAGCAACGACTCGAGATCCGCGTACCATGGTCGGGTCCTGAAACGAGGTGACTGATGCGCATCCTGGCGGCCCTGTCCGGCGGAGTCGACTCCGCCGTCGCTGCCGCGCGCGCTCTGGACGCCGGTCACGACGTCGTGGGCGTGCACATGGCGCTCAGCCGCAACCGTGACGAGTTCAGGTCCGGTTCGCGGGGCTGCTGCTCGATCGAGGACAGCAACGACGCCCGCCGCGCCGCGGACAAGCTGGGCATCCCGTACTACGTGTGGGATCTGTCCGACGAGTTCCACGACACCGTGGTGAAGGACTTCCTCGACGAGTACGCCGCCGGTCGCACCCCCAACCCCTGCGTGCGCTGCAACGAGCACATCAAGTTCGACACGCTGCTTGAGCGGGCCCAGCTGCTGGGCTTCGACGCGGTCTGCACGGGCCACTACGCGCGGATCGAGCTGCGCGAGGACGGCGTCCGCGAGCTGCACCGCGCCGCGGATCCGGACAAGGACCAGTCGTATGTGCTGGCCGTCATGGGTCCGGAAAAGCTCGCGCGGTCGATGTTCCCCCTGGGCACCGCGGCGTCCAAGGCGGACGTCCGCGCGGAGGCCGCCGAGCGCAGCCTCGGGGTGTCGAACAAGCCCGACTCATACGACATCTGCTTCGTGGCCGACGGCGACACCCAGGGCTTCCTGCAGCGCTCGCTGGGGGAGCGGCCCGGTGAGATCGTGGACGAGTCCGGTGCCGTCGTGGGCGAGCACCAGGGCGCCTATGCGTTCACGGTGGGACAGCGTCGCGGCCTGGGCATCGGACGCCCGGCCGCGGACGGCGCGCCCCGCTACGTGACGAGTGTGGACACCTCGCGCAACGTCGTCACCGTGGGGCCGGAGACGCTCCTGTCCGTGACGACCCTCGAGGGCGAGGACGTCGTGTGGATCGCGCCGGACGTCCCGGCGGACACGCCGCGCCGATGCGAGGCGCAGGTCCGCGCGCACGGCACCCCGGTGCCGGGCACCGTGGTGAGGGCCGATGCGCGCATGACCGTCGAGCTCGACGAGCCGATGCGTGGGGTCGCCTCGGGTCAGTCGCTCGTGGTCTATGACGGCACCCGGGTGCTGGGGCAGGCGACCATCGCGTCGCGTGCCGTCTGACGCCGCGGCGCTGGCGTCAGCCTGCTGCTGGCGTCAGGTCGGTGTCATGAACCAGGAAGATCTCGCCCCACTCGCCCAGGTCGCAGGCCTCGGGGATGTCGAGCCGATCGATGTCGCCGGACGGTTCGACGAAGCCCCCGGCTGCCGCGACCGCGTCGCCTGACGAGAACTCGAGGCCGTCGAACGTCAGCACGTCATCCTCGCTGCGCCACGACGCGAACTCGCGCGGCATTGCGGCGACCGTGGGCTCGGCGTCGTCGCTCACGATGTAGAGGCAGCCGTCCGTGAGCAGGAGCTCGCCCTCGAGCAGCGCCTCCATGCCCTCGTCGCCGGTCCAGTTGTAGCGTGCGACGGGGCTGTCCTCATGGTCCAGGTCGCCGATGGCCGACGTGCACCCGGCGAGTGCCAGGGTGGCGGCGAACGCGGCGGCAGCGGTCTTCATGTCCTCAGCGTACGACCAGGTGTCGGGCGCGAAGAAGACCCCGGGGCATGGGGCCCCGGGGTCTTCGACCGGCGACTGCTAGCCGCGGCTCCGTCGACGCAGAGCCAACAGTGCACCTCCTGAGAGCAGCAGCGCGAAGGCTGCGCTCGCGATCCACAGCGTGCTGTCATCCGTGCCCGTGTGGGAGAGGTGGTCGTGGCCGGCCACGGTCGTCGTCGGGGTGTCGGTGGACGGTGTCAGGGTTGGCCTCGGAACCCGCTCGACGTGGTGGAGTGCGGAAGGCGTCCGACCCGTCACGGTCGCCGAGGGCGTGTGTGACACGACGTGGCTTGACGTCACCAGGGTAGGCACGGTGATGGGCGTGGGGGTCGCCTGCGGTGTTGCCTGCGGCGTCGCAGTGGGAACCTGCATGGGTGTGCGTTGGGCAATCTGCGGCGTCGCCTGCGGCACCGGGATGGTGGTCGGCGTCGCTTGAGGCGTCGCCTGCGGTGTCGCGGTGGGCACCTGGTGCGGCGTCAGCTGCGGCGTCGCGTGGGGCACGACGAGGGGATCCGGCGTCGACTGCGTCATGGGCGTGGGCGTCACAGTCGGCGTTGGCTGAGCGAGCGGGGGCTCGACCACAGGCTGGGCCTGGGGAACTGGCGCGTTGGTGAAGGTGCACTCGACGCGGTCGAGGCCCGCGAGCTCGATGCTCACGCCGTTGTCCGTGTAGGTGAGCCGGCTGGTGCCGTCGCGCGAGGTGCACGTGGGGTGTCCGTCGACGAGCATCCAGTCGGGGTCGTCGGACTCCGTGATGGTCCACGCGGGGTCGGTCGCACTCACGGCACCACGGATGAAGGTCTCGGAGCCGGAACGGCCAGCGGACGCGTCGAGGGTGAAGTCGTTGACCCCATTGCCGTCGGTGTCGCCGTAGGGGACGGTGCCGGTGAAAACGGCGTGGCTGGTGTCGGTCGCACCGGGCGTGACCTCCTTGTGCACCACGATCTCTCCTGCGGTGGGCGGCGGCTGGACCGCGTAGTAGAAGCAGAAGACGTGCTCGGCGTTGCGCGGGAAGGCGATGTACTCGACGTTGTCACCGTTGAGTGCATCGACGGCGCAGCGCAGGGCCCCGTAGCCGAGTTCGTCCCGCTTCCCGTTCAGCGGCGCCGACGGGCTGCCTCCCTGGATCCACAGGTTGCGACCACCGTTCGTGGCGCGCGACACCTGCTCGGGGGTGAGCGCGATCGTCGTCGCGCCCTCGATGGTGTCGCCCGTGGGGTTGCCGTGGGAGTCGAGCCACGGAGTCGAGTCCTCGGTGGTGATCAACCCCGGGTAGGCGCCGGTCACCGTGGACAGCTGGAGGGTCGCGGCCGTCTTGCCGGTGTAGCCCTCGCCCAGAGTGAAGCCCCAGTCGGACAGCGGCTGGCAGTTCGGGCTTCCGCTGATCTCGGTCTGGGCGTCGACCTGGCCGCTGCGCGCGTAGGGAGTGTCCGGTCCGAGGTCGCGCAGTGACTCCATGATGTCGTTGCGCGCCTTGTTGGCCGTGATGTCGGCGTAGGTGGGGCACACCCTCGCGACAAGAGTGACGAGGTGCTCGCCGGCGGCAGACGCCGGTGCGGCGGCGCCGATCGCGCTGAGTGACAGCGTCGCGACGGTGAGCACCGGCACGGCGATGGCAGTACTGATGATCTTCGTGAGACTCGCGGACGCCTTGGTCGCGACGGGGGACATGAGATTTCCTTCCGGTGGGACTGATGACGGCCCGGGGGCCGCGCCGTTGAGGAAGGTCGTCTGTGCCCAACCTATGAGCGGACGAATCGTTTCGACTGGGACGTTTGTCCTCGCATGCAACAAATCCCCCGCGAGGCCGATGCCGAATCAGGGGGGTCTCAGGGTGTGGCGGCGTTCATGCGCCCAAGCCCGGGGGTCAACAGCGCCCAGGCGCGCTCGGCGATCTCGTGGCGACGGTCGCGCGGCGCGCGGCCGATCGCCGCCGCCACCATGCCTACAGCGAGCATCAAGTCGTCTGCCGTGATGCCGGGCGCAACCTCACCGGTCTTCTCTGCCTCAGCCCACTTGCTCGCCAGCACCGCACGAAGGCGAGAGTCGAACTGACTGACCCGCGCATCGGCCCTCGAGAGCGCGATGGTGTCGATGAAGGCCGCAGCCGCTTCGGCCTGGTAGGTGATGAGGTCGACCAAGTCGCGCAGCGTTGAACCAGGGCGCGCGGCGAGCGCCTCGATCTCCACGAGGTTCTCCTCGAAGACCGCCACCGCGAGCGAGATTCGATCAGGGAAGTGGCGGTAGAGGCTGCCCTGGCCCACGCCCGCCAGCTTGGCCACGGCGGACAACGGTGCGTCGATGCCACGCTCGTCGAAGACCGCGCGCGCGGCCGCTATCAGTGCGGCGCGATTGGCAGGCCCCGCTGCAGGGCCGCGATTGGTCTTCGGGACCTTGGTCATGTGCCTACACTAGTTACCGGACAGAGTTGTCCGGTCGAAAGTGCAACATGGGAGGCGCACAGATGGCACAGCAGAAGTGGGACGAGGAGGTCGACCTTCTGGTCGCCGGCTCAGGAGCGGCGGCGCTGAGCGCTGCGATTGCGGGAGCGGACGCCGGACTGAACGTCCTCGTCGTCGAGAGCACCGACAAGTGGGGCGGCACCACCGCGATCAGTGGCGGGGGCCTGTGGATGCCCAACCACCCCGACATGGGCAAGCTGGGCAAGGAGGACTCGCCGGAGAAGGTCCGCGAGTACATGGACGTGACCATCGGCGACGTGGGGCCCGCCTCGAGCGACGAGCGCCGCGACGCGTACATCGCCAACGTGCCCGTGGTCTACAACGAATGGAAGCGGCTGGGTGTCACCTGGGCCCTCAGCGCGGACTACCCGGACTACTACCCGGACAAGCCCGGCGGCATGGATGGCGGTCGCGCGATAGAGACCGAGCCCTTCGACGCCAAGCGCCTGGGCAGCTGGCACGACTCGTCGCGCGCAATGCTCCCCGCGCCGCTCAAGACCGACGACGTCTGGCTGCTCACTCGGGCCTGGTCCTCCGGCGCGGGCTTCATACGTGGAGCGCAGTTCGTGGGCCGCACCCTCAAGGGAGTCCTGTCGGGCAAGAAGCTCGTCGGGCTCGGCGGCGCGTACGCCGGTCACCTCATGGCGACCGCCCGGAAGCTGGGAGTCGAGGTGCGCCTGCGCACGCCGATCGCGGAGGTCATCAAGGACAAGAAGGGTGTCGTCGTCGGTGCCGTGGTGGACACCCCGGCGGGCCCCCGTCGCATCGGCGTGACCGCCGGAGTGGTGCTCGGCACCGGCGGCTTCGCACGCAACGCCGAGTGGCGCGAGAAGTACCACGGCGTGCGCGGCTACACCTCGGCGCCGGAGGGCGACAACGGCTCCGGCATCCAGGTGGGCATCGACGCTGGTGCTGATGTCGCGCTCATGGATGACGCCTGGTGGGGCGCCTCGGTGCTCATGCCTGACGGCGAGGCACAGTTCAGCGTCAACGAGCGCTCGGACCCGTTCTCGATCATGGTGGACCAGTCCGGCCAGCGCTTCGTCAACGAGTCCGCGAGCTACATCGACGTGGGCCACGCGATTCTCGAACGGGACAAGGCCGTGGGCGCGATCCCGTGCTGGATGATCACCGAGCGACGCCACCAGCGTCGCTATCTCAACAACGCCGCCATCCAGGGCCTGTCCAAGCTCAAGAAGGCCGGTACGGTGGTGGAGGCGGACACCATCGAGGAGCTCGCCTGGAAGCTGGGCATGGACGACGACACTCTGAAGGCGACGGTCGAGCGTTTCAACGGCTTCTGCGCCACCGGCGTGGACGAGGACTTCGACCGCGGACGGACCGCGTACGACAACTACTACGGTGACCCGTCCCTCAAGAATCCCAACCTGGGCCCCATCGAGAAGGGCCCGTTCCGCGCCTTCAAGATGGTCCCCGGCGACCTGGGCACCAAGGGTGGCCTGCTCACGGACGAGCACGCACGCGTGCTCGACAAGGCAGGCAAGCCCATCGAAGGCCTCTACGCGGCAGGCAACACCACCGCATCCGTGATGGGCCGCACGTACCCGGGTGCGGGCTCGACCATCGGGCCCGCCACGGTGTTCGGGTACCTGGGCGGCAAGCACGCCGCCGCCCGCATCCAGCAGTCAGCGACCACGACGGTCGTCAAGTAGCAGGAGGGAACAGCAGTGTTCGGAAAGAAGAAGGGCGATGACGCAGTCGCACCGGAGACCACCGCGTCCGACGCGGCAGAGGGATCGACCGGGCTCTCCGGCGACACCAAGATCAAGGATTGGCTCGCCCACCCGCAGGGCGGCCCGATCCTGCGGAAGATGCTCGCCGAGGCTGGCCAGGACGAGTCGCAGCTCAAGCCGGTGCGCAACTTCGCCATGAAGCGGCTCATCCCGATGTCGAAGGGCCAGTTCTCCGAGGAGAAGATCGCCGAGCTCGTCGCGATGGCCGAGGCCTACGACCCCACGACCGCACCGGAAGGCGACGCCCCTGCGCCGCCGGCCGCCGCATCGGCCCCCGAGGACGACGAGATCGAGCTGCCCGACTTCGTCGAGAAGGTGACGGAAGGCCGCTTCGCTGGCAAGACGGTCATCGTCACCGGCGCGGGTTCGGGCATCGGTCGAGCGACGGCCTCGCGCATCGTCCGCGAGGGCGGGCGCGTGGTCGCGGTGGACATCAACGAGGAGGGACTGGACGCGTTCGTCACCGAGCACGAGGGCGGCGACGTAGTGAAGGTGGTCGCGAACGTCACCAAGCAAGAGGATGTGGACGCCGTCGTGGCCGCCGCAGGCGACCGGATCGACGGTCTCGCGAACATCGCCGGGATCATGGACAACATGACCCCGCTGCACGAGGTGTCCGACGAGGTCTGGGACCGCGTCATGGCCGTCAACGCGACGGGCCTGTTCAAGCTCTCGCGCGCCGTGATCCCGACCATGCTCGCGGCGAACGCCGGCTCGATCGTGAACATCACGTCCGAGGCGGGCATCCGCGGCTCGGCGGCCGGGCTGGCGTACACGGCCTCCAAGCACGCCGTCGTGGGCATCACGAAGTCGAGCGCGTTCATCTATGGCCCGCAGGGCCTGCGCATCAACGCGGTTGCTCCTGGACCGGTCATCACGGGCATCCAGGCGAGCTTCGACTCGCCCATGGCGGCCGCACGGATCCAGAAGGCCATGGCGGTGCTGCCCACGCCTGTGGGCCCCGAGTCGCTCGCGGCCTCGATCACGTTCCTGCTCTCCGACGACGGCCACAATGTCAACGGCGTGATCCTGCCGTCCGACGGCGGCTGGTCCGCCGTCTGACGGTCTGAGACATGACGAAGGCCGGGTCCGCCGTGGAGGCGGGCCCGGCCTTCGCTTGTCTGCGCCTACGCGCTCGCGACCTGGATGCGGCGAGGCTTGGCGGACTCGGACTTGGGGACCGAGACCGTCAGCAGGCCGTCCTTGTAGGACGCCTCGATGCGATCGGGGTCGACCCGGTCGGGCATCCGCACCGCGCGGTGGAACGTGCCGAAGCGGCGCTCGATGCGCTTGAAGCCTTCGGCGTTGGCGTCGGAGTAGAAGTCGCGCTGACCGGCGATGGTGAGCACGTTCTCCTCGATCGAGACGTCGACCTGGTCGGGCGAGACGCCCGGCAGCTCGACGTGCAGCGTGAAGCCGTCCTCGGTCTCCTCGACGTCGAGCGCGGGGCTGAAGGCGCCCGCGAGCGACGCGTCCGAGTCGCCCAAGAACTGGCGGACCATCCGGTTGAAGTCGTCCTGCCACAGCGACTGAGCCGCCGCCGGTGCCGTCTGACGAATGACCTCCCGTGCCATGGTGAACCTCCTGAAAGTGTCGTGTCACCGCCTCGCGGCGGTGTCGGACTCAAAGTTGAGCCGATGCCACTCATGTTAAGACTTGAGCGAGGTGCGCGCAAGTCTTGTGGCGGGCGGTCGCTGATGGTGATCGGGGCGCCCCGCGTGGCACGCGCATGGCCTCGCGATCCGCTCAACACACGCGAGGGACAGGTGGGGCAGGTCGGACAGGAGTGGCAGCTCATGGGTCCCGTGGGTCCCCTGCGTCACCGCCGTGTGTTGGGCGGCGCGCCGGGCCGGGGTGGAGGGCTGCAGCCGGGCGCCTAGAGCCCCGTGGCTCCCGCGAGCTCGCCCGGGACCGGTCGGGAGTGGTGCCCGATGATCGTCACCGCCACGGTGATGGCGGCGCTCAGCAGCATCCCGGCCGCGATGTGCACCTGGAGGAGCAGCGCGCCTGCGCAGGCTCCCGCGCCGATGAGCAGGATCGCTCCCATGCGGCGGCGCCAGAAGTTCAGTCCCTCGCCGCCGGCTGCCGAGTCTGCCGCGAGCCCGGTGATGGTCGACGTCACCACGACGGTCGTCACGTCCTTGACGGCGATGTGCCGCGCGACCGCGGCCTGCAGGCCCATCGCTGCACCGAGCGCCGCCGTGATCGACAGCGCAAGCGGGTGCGGCGGCTCGGTCTCGAAGAACGCGACGCCTGCGGCCGCGATCAGCACGCCCGCGACGATCGAGAACAGCACCGTGGTCTTGTGCGACCACCCGGCGTCAAAGCTGCGCAGGGTCCGACCGCCCACGGCGGCGCCGACCATGAATCCCACGAGCGCGATCACGGGGCCCAGCACGGGAAGACCGTCGACGCCCGTGAGACCCATGCCCAGGATCACGACGTTGCCGGTCATGTTGCCCGTGAAGACACGGTCGAGGCCCAGGTAGCCCACCGCATCGATGACGCCGGTCGAGAACGTCAGCGCGAGCATCAGCCCCAGGTGAGTCTTGCCGATGTCACGGCGCAGGCGCTCGCTCAACTGTTCCTCCCGTGCTCGGCGCCGGGGTGCGCCGGTAGTCTCGAACCAGAGTAGGGCACGCACCAGGGAGGAGACCGGCACGTGGGAGATTTCGACGGCACGCTGCGGCGCGGCGAGAGGGTGCCGGACGGGCTGCCATACGTTCCGGTCACGGCCAGCACTGTCACGTGGGGTCGGCTGCCGTGCAGGGCCGATGCGCCGGTCCTGCAGGTGGCGTCCGGCACCACGGTGGTGGTGGACACGCTGTCGCACGAGGGTCTGCTGCCGGACCAGGGGAGCGACCCGGTCGGCTTCTTCGGCGGGCACGGGGTGGAGGCCGATGCGGTGCTCGCCGAGGCGGCCGAACTCGCCTCGAGCGGCGCTCGCGATCCGCGGGCCGACGGGCCGCATGTGGTCACGGGCCCCATCGCCGTCGAAGGCGCGCGCCCGGGAGACCTGCTCGCCGTCGACATCGTCGAGCTCACTCCGCGCGTGCCGTACGGCGTGATCTCCAACCGGCACGGCCGGGGCGCCCTGCCCGGCGAGATGCCGGCCGGGCCAGACAACGTGAGTGTCTTCGCGCGCATTGGCCCGGACGCCGATGGCACCTGGCGCGGGTGGCTGCCAGCGCGCGAGGGAGGGCCCAACGCGGCGGGCTTCCCGCTTGCGCCGTTCCTGGGCATCACGGGTGTCGCCACGGCGACGGACCAGCGTGCCCACTCGGTGCCGCCGGGTCCGCACGGCGGCAACATCGACGTGAAGGAGCTCGTCGCCGGCACGCGGGTGTACCTGCCGGTTCAGGTGGAGGGCGCGCTGTTCTACGCCGGGGACCCGCACTTCGCGCAGGGCGACGGAGAGGTGGCGCTGACCGCGCTGGAGGCGTCCCTGCGGGCCACGCTGCGCTTGACCGTGGTGCCCGAGCGCGAGGCGGTGCGCGCGTTCGGCGCTCTGGCGGGTCCACTGGGTGAGTCCGCTGACTATCTGATCCCCACCGGCATGGACGAGGACCTCGACGAGGCCATGCGCGCGTGCGTCCGCCAGGCCGTGTCGATCCTCGCCGCCCGCTACGGCATGGATGCGCACCTGGCCTATGCCTACCTCTCCGCAGCGACGGACTTCCGCATCTCCCAGGTCGTGGACATCGTGCAGGGCGTCCACGCCATGATCCGCACCTCCGATTTCGAGGCGATTCCCCATGACCGTGCCTGAGCACCCCGACATCGACGCGGCGCGCGACCTTCAAGCCGTGCTGCAGCTCCCCGAGGGAGTCGAGCCCCCACCGCAGCTGCTCGACGCGTTCTGGGCCTACGAGGCGGCCCTCATGGCCGACGACCTCGAGAGGCTTGGGCACTTCTTCGGCACCGGTCCGGAGGTCATGCGCGGCGATGCGGCCGGTCTGCTCGTGGGGCGCGAGCGCATCGACGCTTTCCGCACCGGCCGCGGCGGCGCACCCGCGCGCACGGTCCTCGAGATCCAGGTGCGACCCATCACGGAGACCCATGCCTACGTCACGTCGGTCAATGCCCCGGACGCCGGGGGCCGCGGGCTCGTCACGCAGCTGTGGGAGCGGGCAGGCACCGAGGAGCACACTCCCGGCGGGTGGATCATCACCGCGGCTCAGGTCAAGGCCCCGCCGCCTGCCTTGGACGCGCGCATCTGGCGCGTGCTGGGCGCGCCGCTGCTCCCCGCCGCCGCAGACGGCCCCCTCGCGGGTGTGAGCGTCGCGGTCAAGGACGTCTTCGCGGTCGCCGGGCATGCCACGGGCGGGGGAGTGCCGGCGTACCTCGCGGAGGGGGAGTTGTCGCCGGCGTCAGCCGATGCGGTCACGCGGCTTCTCGACGCCGGCGCGGCGGTGCAGGGCATCGCTCAGACGGATCAGTTCGCGTATTCGATCGCCGGACGCAACGCGGCATACGGAACGCCGCCCAACGTCGCCGCGATCGGGCGCATCCCGGGAGGATCATCCTCCGGCCCCGCGAGCGCGGTCGCGAGCGGCCAGGCGGTGCTGGGTCTCGGCACGGACACCGCTGGATCGATCCGCGTGCCCGCCTCCTACCAAGGGCTCTGGGGGCTGCGACCCACCCACGGCGCGGTCTCGCTCGACGGTGCCCTGCCGCTCGCGCCCGCCTACGACACTCCTGGCTGGCTCGCGCGGGACGGTCAGACCGTGCTCGCCGCCGTGCGGGCCTCGGTGGACCCTGAGGCGCAGCGTGGCGTGAGCCGTGACTCCGCCGTCGTGTGCGCCGCGCTGTTCGAGGCCGCCGATCCTGAGGTCCGGATGGGCCTCGCCGGCGTCATCGATGCCCTGGCCGACCGCCAGGTGTTCACGTCCCTCGAGGCCGTGGACCTGCCCGCACCTGCCGACCTGTTCGAGATCTTCCGCTACACGCAGTCGGCGGAGGCGGCCCGCTCGTGGCAGCCGTGGATCGACGAGCACCCGGGCGCGCTCGCCGAGGACATCGCCGAGCGCTTCGCGTGGGCGGCGTCCGTGACCGCGGACCAGGAGGCAGCCGCGTTGGAGGCCAAGGCCGCGGCGCGAGCGGCGATCGACGCGACGCTGGGCGACCGCATCCTGCTGCTGCCCTCGGCCAGCTCGATCGCCCCCGAGCTCACCGCCGGTCCGGATCGCCTCCAGGCGGTGCGCGAGGCCACGCTCGGCCTCACGGCGGTCGCCGGCATCACCGGCCGCCCCGCGCTATCCGTGCCTCTGCTCGAGCTCGACGGCGGGCCTGCCGGCCTGTGCCTGGTGGGCCCTCGGGGCGCGGATCTCGCCCTGGTCGAGACCGGTCTTGCCTGGGTGGCTGCGCTGGACTGAGCATGAGCGCGCGACCCAGCCCGCGCATCGGCCCACCGGACACCGGGCCCGCGCCGAAATGCCTGCGTAACTCACGCACGGCATGATGGTCCAGTGACCGTTCCCGGACCCGTCAACCCGCCGCCGCGGCTCCTCATGGGGCCCGGCCCCATCACCGCTGACCCGCGCGTGCTGCGCGCGATGTCCTCGCAGCTCGTGGGGCAGTACGACCCGTGGATGACGGACGCCATGAACGAGGTCATGGCGCTGTATCGCCAGGTGTTCATCACGGACAACCGGCAGACCATGCTCGTGGATGGCACCTCGCGCGCGGGCATCGAGGCCGCGCTGGTGTCACTGCTCGAGCCTGGCGATCGGGTGCTGGTGCCCATCTTCGGGCGCTTTGGCCACCTGCTCGCGGAGATCTGCCGCCGCGCGGGCGCCGACGTCCACACGATCGAGACCGAGTGGGGGCAGGTCTTCACCGAGGAGGCCATCGAGGCGGCGCTGAGCGACGTCCAGCCCAAGGTGCTCGCGGTGGTGCACGGCGACACGTCGACGACGGTCGCGCAGCCGCTCGAGGGCCTGGGCGAGATCTGCGAGCGCCACGGCGCGCTGCTGTACGTGGACGCGACCGCGAGCCTGGGCGGCAACGAGTTTCGCACCGACGAGTGGGGCATCGACGTCGTGACCGCTGGGCTGCAGAAGTGCCTGGGAGGGCCGTCCGGATCAGCACCCGTGACGTTCTCCGCGAAGGCGGCTGCGGTGATCGAGGCGCGCAAGTCCGTCGAGGAGGGCATCCGAGCGGAGGGTGACCCCGTCAGCGCGCACCCCATCCGGTCGAACTACCTCGACATGGCTCAGATCTTCGACTACTGGTCCGAGCGGCGCCTGAACCACCACACCGAGGCGACCACGATGCTCTATGGCGCCCGCGAGTGCGCCCGCATCCTGCTCGAGGAGGGGCTCGACGCGTCGTGGCAGCGGCACGGGCTGCACGGCCGCGCGATGCTCGCGGGCACCACGGCGCTGAACCTGCGGCCGTTCGGCGCGCTCGCGTACAAGATGACCAACGTCGTGGGCGTCGAGATTCCGGACGGCGTGAACGGCGACGGGGTGCGCGCGGCAATGCTCGAGGACTTCGGGATCGAGATCGGCACCAGCTTTGGGCCGCTCCACGGGCGGGTGTGGCGCATCGGCACCATGGGCTACAACGCGAGGGCCGATGCCGTGCTCACCACCCTCGCGGCGCTGGAGGCGGTCCTGCGCAGGGCAGGGCACGCGGCGCCCGCCGGCGCGGGCGTGGACGCCGCGTACGAGGTCTACGGGTCGGTCGCGTGAGCGCGTTTGACGCCGCCGAGGTGCTCGAGCGCTGTGACGTGCTCGCGACCCACACGGCCGCCAACGACGGCATCGAGCGCACCTACCTGACGCCCGAGCACGCCCGCACCAACTGGACCGTGGGCGAGTGGATGGACGATGCCGGGCTGACGGCCTGGCAGGACGCGGCCGGCAACCAGCGGGGGTCCTTGCCGGGGCCAACTTCTGGGTCACCTGTCCTGCTTCTCGGATCGCACCTGGACACCGTGCCGGGGGCCGGCCGGTATGACGGCATCCTGGGGGTGCTCATGGCGATCGCGGTCATGGGGCGCCTTCGCGACCGCGGGGTGACGCTGCCGTTCGGCATCGAGGTGCTGGGATTCGGCGACGAGGAGGGAACGCGGTTCGGGCGCACTCTGCTCGGGTCCTGCGCCGTAGCCGGGAGGTGGGACGACGCTTGGTGGTCGCTGCGCGGGCCCAACGGCGTGACGCTGCACGACGCCTTCCGGGCGTTCGGGCTGGATCCCGACAGCGTGGGCGAGGCGTCGATGGTGGGGCAGCCGATCATCGGCTATCTCGAGGCGCACATCGAGCAGGGGCCGCTGCTGCAGGACGCGGACCGCGCGCTCGGAGTGGTCGAGGGCATCATGGGCGCGCGCCGCTTCGAACTCCGGATGACGGGCGAGGCCGGGCACGCGGGCGGGATGCCGTACGGGCGCCGGCGCGACGCGCTGCTGGGCGCATCCGAGGTCGTGACCGCTGTCGAGGAGCTCGCGCGCGACGCCGGGGCGATCGGGACGGTGGGCCGGCTCCAGGCGCACCCCGGTGCGATGAACGTCATCCCTGGTCGGGTGGACTTCTCGCTCGACCTGCGCGCGGAGACCGACGGGCTGCGCGATCGCGTGTGGCGCGAGATCGAGGAGAAGGCGCTCAAGGCTGCGGCCGCACGCAACCTGGCCTTCGACGTGTCCGAGCTCCACGCTGCGCGCGCGACGTCCGTGGCGGCTGCGCTCGCGGCGGCCGTGGAAGCCGGCATTCGCTCCACGGGCGACCCCGAACCGATGCGCCTGATGTCGAAGGCCGGCCACGACGCCATGGCCATCGCGGACCTGTGCGACTACGCGATGCTCTTCATCCGCTGCAAGGACGGCATCTCGCACCATCGTGACGAGGCGGTGCGAGAGGACGACGTCGCGGTCGCGCTCGACGCCTTCGAGGCGGCGGTGCTGGCCGTGGCGGCTGCCCAGGTCTGACCGCCCGCTTCTCGCGACCACCCCGCTTGTGCGTCCTAGCAGTCCATGAGTGCTCGTTTGCGCCCGTTTTGAGCACTCAGGACCTCCCAGGACGCAACGGTCCGCGGAGGTGCCGCCCAAGGCTCACTGGACCCGTGCATCGGCGCTAGCGTCGGAGCATGAGCGCACGCCCCTTCCGCCAAGTCGACGTCTTCGGCACTGACCCGTACACCGGCAACCCGGTCGCCGTCATCCTCGGCGCCGACGGGCTGACCACGGAGGAGATGGCCGCGATCTCAGCCTGGACCAACCTGTCTGAATGCACCTTCGTGCTCGAACCCACGAAGCCGGAGGCCGACTACCGGGTGCGCATCTTCTCCCTCACGAACGAACTGCCGTTCGCCGGGCACCCGACGCTCGGCACCGCCCGCGCGTGGCTCGACGCGGGTGGCGTGCCGGAGGCCTCCGGCGTGGTGATTCAACAGTGCGGTGCCGGGCTGGTGCCGGTCAGGCTCGATGGCGACGAGTTCGCCTTCGCGGCGCCGCCGCGGAGGCGTTCGGGGGCTGCGGATCCCGAGGACGTCGCGGCCGCATGTCGCCTCCTGGGCATCGACGCCGATGCGGTGGTCGACGCGGCGTGGTGCGACAACGGCCCCGGGTGGTTGGGCCTGTTGCTCGCCGACGCCGACGCAGTCCTGGCCTTGAAGCCGGACCTGTCGCCGCGGCCGGGGCTGGTCATGGTCGGCGTTGCGGGTCCGGGCGGCGAGGATGGCGACCTCGAGGTGCGCACGTTCTTCAACGACACCGACGGGCCGCTGCGCGAGGACCCGATCACCGGCAGTTTCAACGCCTCGCTCGCGCAGTGGCTCACGGAGACGGGCCGGATCGCCGCGCCCTACGTCGCGCGGCAGGGTACGGCATTGGGCCGACGCGGTCGCGTCACCGTGAGCGAGGACGACGGCGAACTCTGGATCGGCGGCCGTACCCACGTGGCGGTGAGCGGTGTGGTCGACGCCTAGTGCGTCGCCGCGCGGTCAGTCGTCGCTGTCCGCCCCTCCGCCCAGGTCCGAGCAGTCCACCTCGAACGTGAGGTGCTTGCGCAGGTAGTCCCGCGCACCCTGGTCACCCGAGACGGTCTCCGCGATCGCGCCCCAGTGGTCCCGGCCCAGCAGAACGGGGTGACCAGGCTCGCCGTCGAAGTGCGCCCGGGCGAGAGTGCCGCGCGGGTGATCGACGCCGGCGGAGATCACCCGCCGCGCCGCCGCGGCCGTCTGCCCCGGGAGATCCACCAGTGTCAGCAGGACCGCATCCGCGTTCGACGTTGCCGCGGCCGCGAGGCCCACCTTCAGCGATGCGGACTGCCCCTGGTACCAGTCGGTCGCCACCACCGGCAGCACTCCGCGCGGCAGCAGCCCTGCCGCAGCATCGGCCTCGTCGCCCAGGACCGCGATGACCTCACGGCAGCCGCCGTCGCGCAACGCCTCGCACGCGATCGCGAGCCACGGCTCCCCGTCCGGCGCGGTGCGCAGCGCCTTGGGGCCGCCCGCGCGCGAACCTGCGCCGGCGGCGAGCACGATTCCCGTGACATCCATGTCTCTCACCCTACGATGGGCGCATGAGGTTCGACCGCGAGCGGCTGCTCGAGTGCCTGCGCGTCGAGCGCTGGGCCGACCAGCTCGCGGCACAGGACCACGGAAGTGCGGAAGCCCTGGCAGCTGCGGGAATCGCCGCCGCGACCCCCCTGACAGAAGCCGAGGTCGACGAGGCCTTGGCCGCCCACCCGCGCATCGGGGATCGGGCGAAGGGTGGGGGCGCGGAGGCACGATTCTCACGGGTGGAGCAGGCCGCGAGCCAGGACCCGGATGCAGGCCTCGAGCTGCGCCTGCGCGACGGCAACGAGGCCTACGAGCGGCGCTTCGGCCGCGTGTTCCTGATCCGGGCCGCCGGGCGGTCGCGGATCGAGATCCTCGCGGAGCTCGAGCGCCGCATGGACAACGACCCCGAGGCGGAGCTCGCCGAGACCGCCGAGCAGCTGCGGCAGATCGCCGCGCTGCGCCTGCGACAGATCTGGGAGACCGCATGAGCCACGTCACGACCCACGTCCTCGACTCCGTCACCGGCACTCCGGCGAGTGGCATCGCCGTCACGCTGTCCGCGCGCCAGGGGAGCGGGTGGGAGACGGTGGCCTCGGGCGTCACCGACGCCGACGGGCGCATCGGTGACCTGGGCCCAGACGTGCTGGAGCCGGGCGTCTACCGCGTCCGCTTCGACACTGGCATGTACTTCCGCACGCTCAACGTCGCCACGTTCTACCCCGAGGTGCTCATCACCTTCGAGATCACGGGCGGCGACCACTACCACGTGCCGCTGCTGCTCAGCCCGTTCGCCTACTCGACGTACCGGGGCTCCTGATCGGCGACTGCCAGCCTCGTCCGGCGCTCACCGACCCCTCGCGCGACTGAGCGCGCGCTGTCCGGCACTCAGCGACCGCATCGGCCCTACTCGACGGCGAGATCGCGCCGCCGGAACCCGGCGAAGCCGATCGCGGTGAAGCCCAGGGTGAAGAGCGACACCCACATGAGGCCGGTCCAGTCGGGATCCGGCAGCAGGATGTCCGGCACGTGCCACACCGGGGAGATGCCGAGCACCCAGTCGTCGAGGCCGAACGACGGCCCCAGGAGGGTCAGCACGAACGTGACGACCACGCCCGCCCAGGCAGCGACGGCGACCTTGGGCCGCGCGCCCACCACGAAGATGGACACGGCAATGAGCGTCCAGATGGCGGGGACGATCGTCATCGCCTGGAACCCGACCTCGCCGAACTCCACTCCGAGGTCGGACCGCGACGCGAGGAAGGCCACGATCACGCCCGCGACGGCCATGTAGAGCACCGGCAGGGCGAACGCGAGCAGCACGTTCGCGCCGTAGTACCGAGGGCGTGCGACGGCGCCGGCCATGACGGGCTCGACGCGGTCCTCCATCTCCTCGGACCGCACCCGCAGCATCACCTGGACGCTCGGGATGGCGGCGAAGATGCCGATCATGGACAGGATCATCACGAGGAACGATGCGACGAGCACGTCCGCAGAGCCGCTGCCGCCGGCGAGCGCCGCCGCCATGGGGCTGTCGGGGTCGATGAGGTCGACGATGGATGTCGCGAAGTACCCGAACACGAAGCCCAGCATCACGAACGCGATGGTCCAGGTCATCGCCGAACCCTTCGACAGCCGCCACGCGAGCCCCCACGGGCTGCGCGCGCGTCCGCGATCGGGGCCAGGGCCCGGCTTGATCAGGCCCTGACCGAAGTCGCGCGAGCCCTCGAGCTTGAAGGCGACCGCGAGGAGCACCACCGTGAGCGCCACGCCGAGCGCGAGCGGCCACCACAGGTTGTCAGCGGCGGGCTGCGTCTCCTGCATCCAGCCCAGGGGGTTGATCCAGATGGTCCACTCGGGCGCCTCGACCGAGTACGCGAAGCCGCGCAGGATGAACAGCGTGCCGAGCGTCGAGATCGAGAGGGCGGTCGACGTGCGTGCATCGGCCCCGATCTGCGCGGCCACGGCTGCGATCCCGGCGAACACCCATCCGGTCACTGTCCACGTGCCCGCGAGCAGCCACGACGCCTCGGCGGTGCCGCCGAACAGCACCGTGAGAGAGGCCGCGACCACGCCGGTGACGACGCCCGCGATCAGCGCCATGGCGACGCCGGTGAGCAGGCGCGACGAGCGCCCGAGCACTCCCGACGCCAGCAGCTCCGCCTGACCGGAGTCCTCCTGCACGCGCGTCGCGCGCGTCACCGTGAAGATTGCCCCCATCGCGGCCAGGAAACCGCCCAGCGCGAGCGTGCGCCACGCGTTGAAGCCGTCCGTGGTGAGCAGGTCGGTGGGCGGGCCGAAGATCAGCCCGATCGCGGGGTTGGCCTCGACGGCCTGCTGGAGGCCCATGCGGTCGGCCTGGTCGGGAAACACCAGCGGGTACGCGATGACTGAGGACACCGACAGCACCGTGACGAGCAGCACCCACGGAGCCATCAGGCGGCCGTCGTGCTTGAGGGACGTGCGCAGCAGCAGTGGAGCGCCGGTGGTCGCGCTTTCGCGGCGACCCGCACGGGGGGCCGATGCGGTGGCTGGGCTGGCGCTCACGCGTGCGCCTCTTCGTAGAGCTTGAGGAAAAGACTCTCGAGGCTCGCGGGTTCTACGGCGAGCCTGGACATGCCGTACGGAGCGAGGACATTCATCGCCTCTCCGACCTTCTCCGGGTCCACGGTCGCGGTGAGGTGGTGGCCATTGAGAGCGACGCCCTCGAGGGGAGCGAGCGCGCTCGTGTCGGGGACCCGCTCGAGCGTCACGTCGATCGAGGTCTGGGTGTCTGTGCGGAGATCGTCCAGCGTGCCGGTCTGGACGATCACGCCGTCGCGGATGATGCTGAGCCGGTCGGTGAGGGTCTCGACCTCGGACATGATGTGGCTGCTGAGCAGGACGGAGACGCCGCGATCCTTGGCCTCGCGCACGGTCTCCTGGAAGACCTGCTCCATCAGGGGGTCCAGGCCCGAGGTGGGCTCGTCGAGGATCAGCAGCTCTGCGTCGGAGGCCAGCGCGGCGACCAGCGCGACTTTCTGCTTGTTGCCCTTCGAGTACTGGCGGCCGCGCTTGGAGGTGTCGAGCTCGAAGCGCTCGACCAGGTCCTTGCGGCGGCCCTCGTCGAGACTGCCGCGCAGGCTCCCGAGCAGGTCGATCGCCTCGCCGCCGGTCATGCTGGGCCACAGCGACACGTCGCCTGGCACGTAGGCGATGCGGCGGTGCAGCTCGACCACGTCCTTCCACGGGTCGCCGCCCAGCAGCGACACGGTGCCGCCGTCCGCCTTGAGCAGTCCCAGCAGGACGCGGATCGTGGTGGACTTGCCCGCGCCGTTGGGGCCCAGGAAGCCGTGAACCTCACCCTGCGCGACCGTGAGGTCGACGCCGTTGAGGGCCTTGAACCTGCCGTAGGACTTGGTCAGTCCCTGGACGTCGATCACGGTGGGCTGCTCGGTCATGGGGTGGCCTCTCCTGGCTGGACGGTGCGACGAGTTCCAGTTAACTCCACACCTGTGGAAATATGCAACCGCTACGGCTAGCATGCCGGAATGGACAGGTCTCCGCCGGGTCAGTCGCCGCAGCGCCGCGGGCGCCGTCCGGGTGACACTGACACGCGTGAAGCGATCCTCGACGCGGCTCGCGCTGCGTTCGCTGAGCGAGGCTACGACGGCGCGTCCATGCGATCGATCGCGCTGGCCGCTGGAGTCGACACCGGGATGATCCGTCACTGGTTCGGCGACAAGCAGGGCCTGTTCGCCGCGACCGTGCTGGACCGCACACCGGTGGTGAGCCGCCTGTCCGCGGTGATCGCTGACACGTCGCCCGGACGCGGGCGCCGGCTCGCGTCCGCCTACCTCGACCTCTGGGAGGACGCGGATGCCGGTCCGATCCTCATGGCGCTGGTCCGCTCGAGCGTCACCGACTCGGCCGTGCCCGCCGCGGTGCGCCGCGCGATAGGCGGGGGAGTGATGGACCGAGAGTTCTCTGGCGATCCCGCCGACACCGGGCTCGCGCTCGTGGGCTCCCACATGCTCGGCGTGGCCGTGGCGCGATACGTGGTGGAGCTCCCGGCGCTCGCCACCATGCCCCGCGACGTGCTCCTCGACCAGCTCGGCCCCGTGCTCGACGGATACCTCGGACGGTCCTGAACCACCGCATCGGCCCTCGGCAAGGCGCCGCGGAATGCGGGGGCCGATGCGCGGGTTGGCCTGACCATGACTGCTTCAGTGACGCTCAACGACGGCACCACCATCCCTCAGCTGGGCTTCGGCACCTTCCAGGTGCCGCCCGAGGAGACCGCGGCGACGGTGGGAGAGGCGCTCGCCGCCGGCTACCGCCACATCGACACCGCGCAGGGCTACCAGAACGAGCAGGGTGTCGGTCAGGCGCTCGCCGCCTCGGGCATCCCGCGCGACGAGATCTACGTGACCTCCAAGCTCACCAACTCGATGCACGAGCGCGACGACGCCCTGCGGTCGTTCGACGAGACCATGGACAAGCTGGCGCTCGACCGGCTGGATCTGTTCCTCATCCACTGGCCGCTGCCGACCAAGTATGACGGCGACTTCGTGTCGACCTGGAAGGTCATGCTCGAGCTGCTCGAGTCCGGGCGCGTCACCTCGGTGGGAGTCTCGAACTTCCAGCCCGACCACCTGCGCCAGATCATCGACGCCACCGGCGTCGCTCCCGTCGTCAACCAGATCGAGGCGCACCCGTTCTTCCGCAACGACGTCGCGCGCGCGGCCTCGCACGAGCACGCGATCGCGGTCGAGGCGTGGGGGCCGCTCGCCAAGGGCGAGGCCGTCAAGGACGCGACCATCCAGGAGATCGCGTCCTCACTGGGCCGTCAGCCGTCGCAGGTCACCCTGCGCTGGCACATCCAGCGCGGCGACATCGTGTTCCCGAAGTCGATGCACCGCGAGCGCATGGAGGAGAACCTGCAGATCTTCGACTTCGAGCTTTCGGACGAGCAGATGGCGCGCATCGACGCGCTCGACCAGGGCGAGGCGGGCCGTCAGGGCCCGAACCCGGACACGTTCGATCGCGTGTAACACGGCGGGTCTAGTCTCGGGCGCATGCCTACTCCGCATATCTCAGCGCCCGAGAGTGCCTTCGCGCCCGACATCCTTCTTCCTGGCGACCCTCGCCGCGCCACCCGCATCGCCGACGTCTTCCTGGACGATGCGCAGCTCGTCACCGAGGTGCGCGGCATCCTGGGTTACACCGGCACCTACCAGGGGCGACCGATCTCGGTCATGGCGACCGGCATGGGCATGCCGTCCGCGACCATCTACGCGACCGAGCTGATCCGCCACTATGGCGTGAAGCGTCTGGTGCGCGTGGGCACCGCCGGGGGCTTCCATCCGGACCTGCAGCTGGGTGACGTGATCGCGGCCTCCGCAGCGCACACCGACTCGGCGATGACGGCTCACCGGCTGCCCGGCGTGCACTACTCGCACGCGCCCGCGTTCTCGCTGCTGCGCGCGGCCGCTGACCACGCGGACGCCGCAGGAACCCCGCTTCGCGTGGGGCCGGTGCTGACCTCGGACGCGTTCTACCACCCGGACCCGACCCTGGTGCCGCGGCTGATGGAGTACGGCACGCTCGCGGTCGAGATGGAGGCGGCGGGGCTCTACGCGGTCGCCGCTGCCGAGGGAGTCGAGGCGCTCATGATTGCGACCATCTCCGACCACGTGGTGCGCAGCGAGGAGCTCGACTCCGAGCAGCGTGAGAAGACCTTCGAAGCGATGGTGTCCATCGCTCTGGGTGCGCTCGCGCGCTAGTCGTCGCCCAGACTCCATCAGGAGACGCGGGCGCGCCAGAACCGTCGGTGGTGCTCCACTGCGGCGCTTAGGCGGGGACCGGTGGGCTGTGACTTACGTGCGGTTCGCCCGGTAGTAGGCGATCAGTGCCTGGGTGGACGCGTCCTGGGCGGCCAGCGCATCGTCGTCGCCCTCGATGGCGGGGGCGATCTCGAGCGCGAGCTTCTTGCCCAGCTCGACGCCCCACTGGTCGAAGCTGTTGATGCCCCAGACCACTCCCTGGACGAACGTGATGTGCTCGTACAGCGCGATCAGCTGACCCAGGACGGACGGCGTCAGAGCAGGCGCGAAGACCGACGTCGTGGGCTTGTTGCCCGCGAAGGTGCGCGCGGCGACAAGGGCGCCTGTGGTGCCCTCGGCCTCGACCTCCTCGGCCGTCTTGCCGAAGGCGAGCGCCTTGGTCTGCGCCAGGAAGTTCGCGAGGAACAGGTTGTGAACGTCCTGCTCGCCGTCCTTGAGCGGGTAGGCGGGGTTGGCGACCGAGATGAAGTCGGCGGGGATCAGCTTCGTGCCCTGGTGAATGAGCTGGTAGAACGCGTGCTGGCCGTTCGTACCCGGCTCGCCCCAGAAGATCTCACCGGTCTCGGTGGTCACCGGGGTGCCGTCCCAGCGCACCGACTTGCCGTTGGACTCCATGGTGAGCTGCTGCAGATACGCCGGGAAGCGGTGGAGCTGCTGCGCGTACGGCAGCACGGCGTGCGACTGGGCGCCCAGGAAGTTGACGTACCAGATGTTGAGCAGGCCCATGAGGACGGGCACGTTCTTCTCCAACGGCGTCTCGGCCACGTGCACGTCCACCTGGTGGAAGCCGTCGAGCAGCTCGCCGAAGACGTCCGGGCCGAGCGCGATCGCGAGGGACAGCCCGATCGCTGAGTCGACGCTGTAGCGGCCGCCCACCCAGTCCCAGAACCCGAACGCGTTGTTCGTGTCGATGCCGAAGGCAGCGACCTTGTCCAGCGCGGTGGAGACGGCGACGAAGTGGTGCGCCACCGCATCGGCCTTCTCCTCGTCAGTGGCGACGGAGATGCCCGCCTCCGCCAGCGAGTCCCACAGCCACTGGCGTGCGAGGCGCGCGTTCGTCAGCGTCTCGAGCGTGGTGAAGGTCTTGGACGCGACGATGAACAGCGTGGTCTCGGGGTCGAGGCCCTTGACCTTCTGGCCCATGTCCGTGGGGTCGATGTTCGACACGAAGCGCGCAGAAATGCCGGCGTTGGCATAGGGCTCGAGGGCCTCGTAGACCATGACGGGACCCAGGTCCGAGCCGCCGATGCCGATGTTGACGATGTGTGTGACCTGCTTGCCGGTGACGCCGACCCACTCGCCGGAGCGCACGCGCTCGGCGAACTCGTTGATGCGGCCCAGGACCTCGTGCACGTCGCCGTCGACGTCCTGACCGTCGACCACGAGCGGCGGCTCCGCGCCGGCCGGACGGCGCAGCGCGGTGTGCAGGACGGCGCGGTCCTCCGTGGTGTTGATGTGCTCGCCGGCGAGCATCGCGGCGTAGTGGCCCGCGACGCCGGTCTCGTCCGCGAGCTTGACCAGCGACGCGAGGACGTCATCGCTGACGAGGTTCTTCGACAGGTCGACGTGGAGGTCGGCCAGCGGGAGGCTCATCCGCTCGACGCGGCCGGGATCCGCGGCGAACCATCCGCGCAGATCGGGGGAGAAGCTCTGGTGGTGGGCCTCGAGCTCGGCCCAGGCGGACGTGGAGGTGCAGTCGATAGGTGCGTTCACGCCTTCCAGGCTAGTGGGCATCGGCCGGGCTGGCACCGGGACCTTGGGGCGGGCCGATGCGCGGGCCGGGTCACGCGCGGCCCAGTGCCCCGTCGAGCTGGTCGCGCCAGTCGTCTCCCGCCAGGCCGGCGCGGTCGAGGAGGTCCCGCCAGTCGCTCGCGGCGTGCTCGAACGCGTCGTCGATCATGCTGAGGTTCGCGCGGGCGGCGATCAGGATCGCCGCGTGCAGCCGCTCGGCATCGACACCCGGCGACACGTCGAGCTGCTCGAGCCGCGTCACGATGCGGAAAGCGCGGGGGCCGAAGTCGGCGGTCGCGCGCTCGCGGATGCGGTCACTGGTCACGGCCATGGGGCGATCCTTCCACGGTCGCGGTGCCGCTCAGTCCGGATCCAGCCCCGGTGTCACGACCTCCTGGCCCTGCACGTAGACCCCGGCGATCGCGGGCTGGCGCAGTCCCATGAGCAGCGTGAACAGCTCCTCGAGAGTCGCCTCGGCCTCGTCCTCCGACCTGATGCCCATCGACAGCATCCCGTCCAGGGGCTCCCACCGCTTCTTGTCGATCAGCAGGAAGTCCGCGTCCTTGCCGGCGTCGAAGTTGCCGAACGCGTGCTCCATGTCGAGCGCGCGGGCACCCGCGAGGGTGGCCGCGAACAGGAGTTCGGCGGGGTGCAGCGCGGTGCCCGCATCGCCGTCCTCCGAGATGTGGACCTTGTAGCAGTCGCCCGCGACGCGGGAGATGAGCCACTCGTCGCCCGCGCCCACGTCGGTTCCGAGCGCCACGTTGACCCCGGTTTCGACGGTCGCGCGCCAGGGCATGGTGCCCGAGCCCAGGAACAGCTGCGACGTGGGGCAGTGCGCGATCGACGTGCCCGTCTCGGCCATGCGCGCCAGCTCGCGCGGCTGCGAGTGCACCGCGTGCGCGAGGATCGAGCGCCGCCCCAGCAGCGTGCGGCCGCCCTCCTCGGAGCCGGGAAGGAACCGGCCGTCGTAGGTGTCGAGGTACGTCTCGACGCCGTAGGTCCCCAGCACGGCGGCGATCTCGCCGTCGCCCTTGCGGTTGTTCTCGTTGAGGTGGCTGTGGAAGTACACGCCGCGCGTGCGGGCCTCGTCGTACAGCTCGCCCATCGCCGCGAGCGTGGTCTGCGTCACGGACAGCGAGAATCGCGGCACCACACCCACCTGAACGCGAGCGGTGCGCGGGTCGCCGGTGTCGACCGCGTGCCAGCGGTCGATCTCGTCCGCGACCAGGTCGATCGCGCGCTCCTCGCTCGTGATGAGGGCCGATGCGGCGGCCGGGCCGACCGTCTGCACGCCCCTGCCGCTCACGGTGCGCAGGCCCGAGGTGAGCGTCTCGCGGTAGAGGGCGTCCTGGGCGACGGGAAAGGCGGATCCGAAGACCAGCGCCGCGGTCGATCCCGCAGCGATGCGCCGTCGCGTGAAGTACCGCGCCGCGCGGGCGGCGAACTCGGGGTCCTCGTACTGCGACTCGGTGGGGAAGATGCAGTGGTCGAGCCACTCGAGGAGCTGCCCTCCGCCGTGCGCAGCGGTCGCGTAGGACTGCGGGTAGTGGACGTGGGTGTCCACGAAGCCAGGGATGAGGTAGTCCGCCCGGGTGACGGGCGCAGCGGCCCACCGGTCGGGCAGCTCCGCCCAGTCTCCGGTCCACGCGACGAGCCCATCGTCGTCCACCACGAGCGCGCCGTCCGGAATCGACACCAGGTGATCGGGCACCTGATCCTGGCGCGGCGAGCCGCTGACATGGAAGATGTGCGCGCGAAAGACGCGGGTCATGGGGTGGCTCTCAGACCAGGCCGGAGTACTGCTGCCAGGCCGGCCCGGCATCGGGGGCGTCGTCGCGGATGACGCTGGCCTGGATGAGTCCGTAGGGGCGGTCGTCCGCGTGGAAGACCTCGCCGTGGTTCTCGATCCCGAAGGGCTCGAGGTCGTACGCGAAGTGGTGCTTGTTCGGGGCGGACAGCCGCACCTCGACCAGCTCCGGCACCGCCTCGAGAGCCGCCTTGCCCATCTCGTACAGCGTCTGCTGCAGGGCCAGCGAATGGTGATCGGCGAAGGTCGACGCGAGCGTCGCCTTGATGGTCGCGTACGCGCCGTTCCAGTCGGCGGGCGTGCCGTCGAAGCGCCACCGCGCGTCCAGGGACGTCGCCATGATGCGGTCGTCCGTGGGCTCGAGGATCGTGAACTCGTCCGTGAGGAAGCCGTGGAACTCGCTGCCCGTGGACTTGAGGATCACCAGGTCCTTGAGGCCACCCGTCACCCACGTGCGTCGCGCATCGGCCGTCCCCTCGACGGTGACCGCCGCGACGCGGACCTCCTGGCCCGAGCGCACCCACGTGTGGTCGTGACCGTCGCCGGTGCCGTCGGCGTCCACGCGGGCCCACGCGAACTCCTCGAGCTCGACGCGGGCTCCGTCGACGGGCTCGACGTCATCGACGAAGTGCGTGGCCAGGGCGAGCGCGTAGTCCTCGATCGGATCGAGCCCCACGGTCTTGGCGTAGGCGTAGGCCGTCTGCTTCTGGGTGTCCGTCGGGAGCACGGCGCCCTGGTCTCCGGTGAGGTGAGCGTCTTCGAACGCGCCTCGCAGGCACGTGGAGACGTTGACGTCGGTGATCTCGTGGCGAGCGCTGTCGCGCACGATGCGCACGATGCGATTCTCCGCCTTGCCGTACTGGTGGTCTCCCAGCGTGATGCCCATGGCGTCCTCTCGTCAGCGGGCGGCAGCGCCCGCGGTCTCCATCATGGCCCCCGGTCGCGTGAGCAGCCGTCCGGCTGGCGGCTCCTCATCCACGTGAGGGTGTGCCTGCGAGCCGCCCACCCAGGTCCGCGTCACGGCGCCCACGAGCGTGTGGCCGTCGAACGCGCTCACCGGGTTGCGGTGCTCCAGCTCCTGCGCGTGCACGTTCCAGGCGCGGTCGGGCGCGAAGCTCACGAGGTCCGCGCGGAAGCCCTCCCGGATCGCTCCCTTGTCCTCGAGCCCCGCGAAGGCCGCGGGCTCGGTGGTCAGCCACGCGAGCGCATCCTCGAGCTTGATCCCTCGGTCGCGCGCGCCGCTCAGCACGGCCGCGAGCATCACCTGAAGCCCCGAGATGCCGCCCCACGCGCGCCCGAAGTCGCCGTCGGCGCCCACCTTCAGCTCCTCGGTCGCGGGGGAGTGGTCCGACGCGATGAAGTCGATGGTCCCGTCCTCGAGGGCATCCCACAGGGCCTCGCGGTTCGCGCGGTCGCGCACCGGCGGGCAGCACTTGTACTGCGTCTCGCCGTCCGCGATCTCGTCGGCCTCGAACACCAGGTAGTGGGGGCATGTCTCGACGGTGATGTCGAGGCCCTCCGCCTTGGCGCCACGGATCTGATTGAGCGCCTGGGCCGAGGACAGGTGAAGGATGTGCGCGCGGCCGCCCGTGGCGCGTACCGCGGAGATGATCGTGGCGATCGCACTGGTCTCGGAGGCGTCCGGGCGGGAGGCCACGAAGTCGTCGTAGTAGCGCGAGCCCGTGTACGGCTCGAGGCGGTCCGGGTCCTCGGCGTGGATGATGACGCGGCCACCGAACGCCGCCGTCTCCGCCAGCGCCTCGCGCAGCTGCGCCGTGCTCAGGTGCGGGAACTCGTCGACGCCCGAGGGGGACAGGAACGCCTTGAAGCCGAACACCCCGGCGTCGTGGAGCGGCCGCAGGGAGCCCAGGCTCGCAGGTATGGCCCCGCCCCAGAAGCCGATGTCGACGTTCGCCTGCCGCTGAGCGGCCTCGCGCTTGAGCTCGAGCGCCTCCACCGTGGTGGTGGGGGGAATGGAGTTCAGCGGCATGTCGATGATGGTCGTGACGCCGCCGGCGGCCGCCGCGCGGGTCGCGGTGGCGAATCCCTCCCACTCGGTGCGGCCGGGCTCGTTGACGTGCACATGGGTGTCGATGACGCCGGGGATCAGCACCTCGTCGCGGGGGACGGACACGATCTCGCGCGCGCTCCACTCCGCGTGCCGGGGGCCGATGCGGGTGATGATGCCGCCGCTCACGCCCACGGCCGCCTTCTTCCAGCGGCCGTCGATCAGGACGCGGTCGGCCCGGATCACCAGGTCGAAGTCGCTCATGCCGCGAGGGTACGGGTCGCGCGTTTCGCGCGCGTGTCGAAACCGTGACCACCCGTGTCATCGGCGGCAATGCACACGAAACACCGCGCTCCTAGACTCGAGGAATGCTGGACATCGCGTCCGAACTCGAGCAGGCGCTCGCGGCGGGGCACCGCGTGGGCGTCGTCACCGTCGCCGCGGTGCACGGCTCTGCGCCGCGTGCCGTGGGCTCCGCGATGGCGGTCGCCGACGACGGGCGGGTGATCGGCGCGATCTCCGGCGGCTGCGTGGAGTCCGAGGCCCACGAGTTGGCGGTGGCGGCCCTCGCGGGCGACGTCAGGGCCCGCTCCACGCTGGGCCTGTCGGACGACGACGCGATGCTCGCCAGCCTGTCGTGCGGCGGGCACCTCTCGGTGGTGGTGAGCGTGCTCAGCCCGGCCGATGCGGGGGTCAGGCGGCAGCTCGCTCTCGCGGCAGCGGGTGAGGCGGCGGCGGTCGACATCGCGCTGTCAGACGGATCGGTCGCGGTCTCCGAGAGCGCCGACCCCGTGCCCAGCAGGCTGAGAGTCGCCCGAGCCCGGGCGCCGCGGATGGTCATCGTGGGCGCCGTCGACTTCTCGTCCGCGCTCGCGACCGCGGCCCGGCCGCTCGGCTACCGGATCACGGTGGTCGACGCCCGGCCGGCCTTCGCCACCGCGCAGCGCCACCCGGACGCGCACGAGGTGATCCGCGCCCAGCCCGGGGAGTACGTGGCGGGCACGCGCATCGGCCCCGAGGACGCCATCTGCGTCCTGACCCACGAGGAGCGCTTCGACGTCCCCGCGCTCGTGGCCGCTCTCGGTACCCCCGCGTCGTACGTGGGCGCCATGGGGTCTCGACGCACGGACGCGCGGCGGCGCGAGCTGCTGCGCCAGGCCGGGGTGGCCGAGCGGGCCCTGGCGCGGCTGCGCAGTCCGATCGGGCTCGACCTGGGTGCGGTGACACCCGCCGAGACCGCGGTGTCGATTGTCGCGGAGATCGTCGCGGACGCACGTGGCGCCTCGGATGCGCCCCGCCTGAGCGAGACCTCGGGCTCGATCCACGCGCGACCGGGCCTGGGCCTCGCGCCGGTCGAGCACCCCTGAGCCCCAACCCTCCCGCGACATGGATCCTTTTCGCTTGCCCAAGCGCTTAGATGAGCGAAATGGGCCCACTTCGCTCGCCCAAGCGCCTAGACGAGCGAAATGGGCCCACTTCGCTCGGGTTGCAGGGCTACGAATCCGCCGTGAGCCGCCAGACGCGGTCGCGGGACATGGGGAGCTCGTACGGTCGCGCTCCCACCGCACGCCGGATCGCGTTGGCCAGCGCCGGCGCGACCGGGTTGTAGGGCGACTCGGACATCGACTTGGCGCCGTACGGGCCCAGGTCATCGGACGTGGACGCAAACAGCACCTCGGTGCGGGGCACGTCCGCCATCTGCGGCACCCGGTATTGGCGGAACGCAGCGTTGGCGACCGAGCCGTCCTCCGCGATCAGCACCTCCTCGTACAGCGACGACCCCACGCCCTGCGCGACGCCGCCCTCAACCTGTCCGCGGCACTGCTCGGGATTCATGACGAACCCGGCGTCCGCCGCCTGCACCGAGCGCAGGATCCGGACCTCGCCGGTGGCCCGGTTCACGGCCACGCGGAAGGCCTGGACGTTGAACGCGACGGACCGGACCCGCTCGTCCAGGTGCGCCTCCGCCCAGGCGTCGTCGCCCAGCCGATGCGCGGGCTCGGTTGCCGCGATGACGTCGCCCCAGGAGAGGGTTCGGCCGTGTGGACCCACGAGGCCGTCGGGCCCGAGCGAGCAGACGCCCGCGTCGACCCCCATCAACCGCGCGCCCGCAGTCACCAGCGCATCGCGCAGCTCGACGCACGCCCCGTGCAGAGCCTTGCCCGCGACCGTGATGCCCGTGGACCCGAAGGCGCCGGTGTCGTAGCGCGTCGCGTCCGTGTCCGAGTGCGAGACCTCGATCCGCGCTCGGGGGATGCCCAGCACGTCGGAGACGATCTGGGTGTGGACCGTCACAGTGCCGTTGCCGAACTCGGCGGTGCCGATGCCCACGCGCGCCACGCCGTCCGCCCCCAGCCGCACCGACGCGACGGCCTGGTGCCCGCGCGGCGGAATGGTCGCGATCATCGAGGCCGCCATGCCCTCGCCCGTCGACCACGCGTCTCCGCCAGGGGCGGGGACGTCGTCCGGCGAGGCGAGCGACGCGCGCGCGAGATCCAGGCACTCGTCGAGGCCGTAGGACCCGAAGACGAGGTCGTCCTCCGCCGCGCCCGCGACCACGAATCCGTCCCCGGGGCGCACGGCGTTGAGGCGCCGCAGCTCAAATGGATCCAGGTCCAGCTGGAGCGCCAGCTCGTCCAGCGCGGACTCGATCGCGAAGATCACCTGCCCCAGCCCGTATCCCCGGAACGCGCCTGAGGGGACCGTGTTCGTGTACACGGCCTCCGCGTCGAGGCGCTTGGCAGGGGCGCGGTACACGGCGATGGACTCGCTGCAGCCGTGGAACAGCACGCCGGCCGCGTGGTTGCCGTACGCCCCGGTGTCGCTCAGCGCATCCACGTGCAGTGCGGTGAGCCGACCCTCAGCATCGGCCCCGGCTCGCACCGTCACGCGGAAGGGGTGGCGGACGGAGGTGCGCTGGAACTCCTCCGCCCGCGTCATCTCGTACGCTACCGGCCTGCCCGTGGCGAGGGCCGCGAGCGCGGCGATGTCCTCGGTGAACATCTCCTGCTTGCCGCCGAAGCCGCCGCCCACGCGGCCCGTGAAGACCCGCACGGTGGCGGCGTCGCGGCCGAGCATGCGCGCGAGCTCGTCGCGCACCAGGAACGGCACCTGCGAGCTGGTGCGCACGGTCAGCCGACCGTCGTCCGCGACCCACGCGACGGATCCGTGCGTCTCGAGCTGCGCGTGCGTGACGCGCGCCGTGCGCCACGTGCCCGTCGCGGTCACGGCCGATGCGGCGAGGGCCTCCTCGACATCTCCGACCTCCGTGTGGGTCGCGGCGACGACGTTGCGCGGTGCGTCCGCGACGCGGTCGGCCGCGGTGCGGTCGGGGTGCAGCACGGGAGCGCCGGGAGAGCGGGCTGCCTCCGGGTCGAGAACCGCGGGGAGCACCTCGTACTCGACCGCGATCAGCCGCGAGGCCCTGTCGGCGATCGCTGGGGTCTCGGCGACCACGACCGCCACGCGCTGGCCCACGAAGCGCATGACCGAGTCGATGACCCGGGTGTCGTCCGGATCGTCGGTGCGGTGCTCGTGGCGCGCGGTAGAGAACAGGATGTCGGGCACGTCCTCGTGGGTGAGGACCGCGAGCACGCCGTCGACAGCGAGCGCCGCGGAGGCATCAATGGACGTGACGCGCGCGTGCGCGTGCAGCGAGCCCACGACGGCCAGGTGCGCGAGTCGCGCCGGCACGTCGTCGAACGTGTAGGGCTCGCGGCCCTGCACCACGCGGCGAGCTGCCGGAGGCGACGCGGACGCTCCGACGCCTTCCCCGGCGCGCTCGCGAACGGCGCACCCCCCGCACCCCTCGCTGTCCTCGCCGCAGTGCCGGATCGCGTCCTCGATGGGCCGGTAGCCGGTGCATCGGCACACGTTCCCGCGCATCTGGCGCGGCAGGTCGTCGCGCTGCTCCGGCGCCAGCGCGGTAGCGGTGACGGTCATGCCCGGTGTGCAGAAGCCGCACTGGAAGCCGAAGTGATCCACGAAGGACTGCTGAATCCCACTCAGCCCATCTCCCGGGGCGAGCCCGCCTGCCGTGGTGACCTCCGCATCGGCCGCCCGGAAGGCCGGGGTGATGCACGAGTGGACGGCCCGGCCGTCGACGAGCACCGTGCACGCCCCGCAGTCGCCCGAGTCGCAGCCCTTCTTCACCTCGGTGTGCCCCGTCTCGCGCAGGAACGTGCGCAGGCACTGCCCGGGCGAGGGCTCGCGCTCGACCTGCTCGCCGTCGACCCTCATGCGAGCTCCTCGCGAACCTCGGCGAGCAGCACCGCGCTGACCTGGCGTCGCCAGTCCGCGTCTCCCAGTGCGTCCGTGTAGTAGCCCGGGGCGTCGCGCGCATCGCGTTCGAGGACGGCCGCATCCGGGAGCTCGGGGTAGCGCAGCACGGTCGGGGTCAGGGTGGCGGCGGTGATCACGAACGTGCACCCGCCGTCCCCATCGCGCCGGCCCGTCAGCAGCGCACCCGCGCGTCCGTGCTGGGCGAGCGCGATGCGGCGGCTCGCGGTCCTCGCCTCAAGCGCCGATGCGGGGATCACGATGGCGCGCAGCGCCTCGCCACGGGCGAGGGTCGTCTCCCCGTTTCCCGCGGGCAGGTCGGCGACCGGCATGGTGCGCTCTGCGGATGCCGTCCAGATCTGAGCGACCGCGTCGAGCGTGGCGCCGAGCGCGATCATCGATCCCGCGGCATAGGACCGGGCGATGTTGCCGCCCACCGTGGCGGATCCGCGGACCTTGAAGCTCGCGAGCAGGGACTCGGCACAGTCGATGACGAGCGGCGCGGCAGGCAGCGACGAGTCGCGTGCCCACGACTCGAGGGCACCGATCGCGGTCATCGATCCGATGCGCAGGTCGCCGTCCTCGTTGAGCTCTACCTGGTCCCACCCCAACGCCGCGAGGTCCACGAGGCCCGTCACGTCGGGCTGCGGCTCCGAGAACAGCCAGGTGCCGCCGGCCAGGAAGCGCTCGCCGGGTGCGAGCGCCAGCTCTGCGCGCGAGCGTGCCTGGCGGACTGTCTGCACTGCTGTCAGGTCCACGCTCCCAGCCTTCCTCTCCCGCGCCCGTCGTGCCACCGTGCCGGGCTGAGTGGCACGCACGAAAGCCGACCCGCGCATCGGCCCGTCACACGAATCTGCCACGACGGGACTGGTGCTCCGCGCCAAACCGTCAGGAATTTACGTTGCGGAAACACCAGGGGCGACGTGACCGAAACACGCCGGTCGTAGTCTCCAGCGAACGTGACAACCCCACTGAGGGGGGAGCCTGCTGATGGCGGCGGGCGCTTGTGCGCCGCCGGGGACCCCCTGCGCGGCGCGTCACCCGGCACGAAATGGAGAACGCATGTCCCTGATCGCACCTGCCTCGCGTCTGAGGGCGAAGGGCCTGGCCGCAGTCGCCGTGGCCGCCGCCGCAGCGCTCACGCTGTCCGCCTGCTCGTCGGGCGATGACCCCGCGGACGAGCCCACCGACGACGGCTCGACCGAGACCGAGGAGACCGAGGAGGCGATGGAGTCGTTCGGCGACATCACCGTCCAGCTGTCCTGGATCAAGAACGAGGAGTTCGCGGGCGAGTTCTTCGCGGACTCGATGGGCTACTACACCGAGGCCGGCTTCGACACCGTGAACCTGGTGCCCGGCCCGTCGACCGGTGTCGCCGAGCTCGTCTCGGGTCAGGTCAACGTCGCGCTCTCCGACGCGGTGTCGATCGGTGCCGGTGTGGGCAACGAGGGTGCTCCGCTGAAGATCATCGGTGCGACGTACCAGAAGAACCCGTTCACGGTCCTGTCGCTGGCTGACGGCGGCAACATCATGACGCCCGAGGACATGGTCGGCAAGAAGATCGGCGTCCAGGACTCCAACACGGCGCTGTTCATGGCGCTGCTCGCGGCCAACGGCCTGACGGATGACGACGTCGAGATCGTGCCCGTGCAGTACGACCCCGCGCCGCTCGTGTCGGGCGAGGTCGACGGCTTCATCGCGTACCTCACCAACGAGTCGCTCATCCTCGAGCACGAGGGCTACGACACGACCAACCTGCCCTTCGCGGACAACGGCCTCCCGTTCGTCGCGGAGACCTTCACCGTGACGGACGACGCGATCGCCAACGACCGCGACCTGCTCAAGGCGTTCCTGGTTGCGGAGATCAAGGGCTGGACCGACGCGGTCAACGACCCGGCCGAGGGCTCGCGCCTCGCGGTCGAGGAGTACGGCGCCGACCTGGGTCTCGACCCCGAGGTCTCGGCCCTGGGCTCGACCACGCAGTCCGAGGAGCTGGTGGTGTCCGACGAGACCGCCGAGAACGGACTGTTCACGATCTCGGAGGCTCTGCAGGCCGAGACGATCGCCTCGCTCGAGGGTGCCGGCATCTCCGTCACCGCCGAGGACCTGTTCGACATGAGCCTGCTGGCCGAGGTGTACGAGGAGTACCCCGAGCTGGTGGCCTACGCGGGCTGATCGCCGCTCACTCCATCACCACGATGACAAGCACCACACAGGCCGGTGTCCAGGGCGAGTCCCTGGGCACCGGCCTGCACATCGATGGCCTCTCGAAGGTGTTCTCGACGCGGTCCGGCTCCGTGGCCGCGTTGCAGGACGCCCACATCCAGACCGAGCAGGGCTCGCTGCTGGCGCTGCTGGGCCCGTCCGGCTGTGGCAAGTCCACGATTCTGCGGATCCTCGCCGGGCTCGAGGAGCCCACGAGTGGCACCATCCGCGTCGACGGGCGCACGCCCGAGGACCTGCGCGCGTACAACGAGCTGGGCATCGCGTTCCAGGACTCGGCGCTGCTCCCGTGGCGCTCGGTGCACAAGAACATCCGGCTGCCGTTCGAGATCGCAGGCGTGAAGGTCGACCACGACTACATCGCCGAGCTCATCGAGCTCGTGGGACTCACCGGCTTCGAGAAGGCCAAGCCGGCCCAGCTGTCCGGGGGCATGCGCCAGCGCGTGTCGATCGCGCGCTCGCTGGTGCTCAAGCCGTCGGTGCTCCTCCTCGACGAGCCTTTCGGCGCGCTCGACGACATGACTCGGCAGAAGCTCAACCTCGAGCTCATGCGCATCCTCGCCGCGAAGCCGGCGACCACGCTGCTGGTGACCCACGGCATCACCGAGGCGATCTTCCTCGCGGACCAGGTGGCGGTCATGAGCCCGCGTCCCGGGCGCGTCAAGGAGATCATCGACATCGACCTGCCGAGGCCCCGCACGCCGGAGATCCAGCGCACGCCCGAGTTCCACGCGTACGTGGATCAGGCCTCGGACCTGCTGTTCGGCGCTGGCGGCGCGGCCGAGGACGACTGATGCCGCGGCCCCTTCCCGCCTGGGTCTCCGGGCTCGCTGGCGCCGTCACCATCCTTGCCGTCTGGTGGGTGGTCGGCGCCGTGGCTCAGGCGCAGTCGGGCGACGCCGCCGGCATCCCCACGCCTCCTCAGGTGTTCGCGAGCTTCGCCGAGTCCGGCTGGGAGTTCTACTGGAACAACTTCTCCGTCACGCTGGCGGAGGCCGCGCAGGGCTACCTGTGGGGCAACGGCATCGCGCTGCTGCTGAGCGCGCTGGTGCTGGTGATGCCGCGCCTCGAGGGTGTGGTCATGCAGCTCGCGGTGGTCTCGTACTGCATCCCGATCGTCGCGATCGGCCCGCTGCTGCTGCTCATCCTGGGCATCCCGACGCCGGGCGAGCCCTCATCGACGGCGATCTTCCTGGCCGGAATGAGTGTGTTCTTCACGACTGTCGTGGGAGCGCTGCTGGGCCTCAAGTCCGCCGACGAGGCGTCGCTCGACGTGGTGTCCGTGTACGGCGGCTCGCGGCTGACCCAGCTGCGCAAGGTGCGGCTCATCTCGGCGCTGCCGGCGACGCTGACCGCTCTGCAGATCGCTGTCCCGGCGGCGTTCCTGGGCGCGATCCTGGGCGAGTACCTCGGCAAGGTCGAGGTGGGCATCGGGCCCGCGATGATCATTGCTCAGCAGTCGCTCAACGCCCCGCGCCTGTGGGCGATCGCGCTGGCCTCCGGCGTTGTCGCGCTGGTCGCGTACCTGCTGGTGGGGCTGCTCACGCGCATGAGCGCCCCCTGGGCGAAGGGAGCGGCGGCATGACCGATGTCCTTCCGACCTCCGCAGCGCCGGAGCCGCGTGAATCCACCGACCTGGCGCAGGCGATGCGCCGGGAGACCCGGCGCGCGACCCGCAAGGCGCTGCTGACCTCACTCGGCACCTTCGCCGGCACCATCGTCACGGTGCTGGTGCTGTGGCAGGGCGCGATCATCGTGTTCGGGCTCTCGCCCTACGTCGCGAAGGGGCCCGTCGATGTCTGGCGCTTCCTCGTCACCGACGAGGACGCCGCGGAGCACCGGGCCGAGATCGCCGAGAACCTCGCGGTCACCATGGGAGACGCCGTCGTGGGCTTCTGCGCCGGCCTCCTGATCGCCCTGATCATCGCCGTGGTGTTCCAGCTGTCGAAGGGCATCGAGGCCGCTCTGATGCCCATCGCGCTGCTGCTGCGCACGGTGCCGCTGATCGCGTTCGCCCCGGTGATCATCCTGATCTTCGGCCGCGGCTTCGTGACCACGGCCGTCATGGGCGGCATCGTGGTGCTGTTCCCGGCCCTGGTGAACATCGCGTTCGGCCTGAAGTCGGCGTCCCCGCAGATGCTCGACGTCGCCACCGTGTACGGCGGTGGATCGCTCACGAAGCTCCGCAAGGTCGCCTTCCCGTCGTCGTTGCCGGCGTTCTTCGCTGCGGTGCGCATCTCGGTGCCGGGCGCGATCACGGGTGCGCTGCTCGCCGAGTGGCTGGCGACCGGCGGCGGCATCGGCGGCGTGATCAACGGGTACTTCGCTCAGGCGCGGTTCAACGACATGTGGGCGTCCGTGGTGGTCGTCACGGCGGTGTCGCTGATTCTGTACAACCTGGTCGCGATCCTGGAGAACACGGTGCTCGCGCGCATGGGGATGCATCCGACCAAGCGGTTCTAGAGAGGTTGTCCTCTCCACCCCTCCCGTCCCCACAACGAGGCAACTCAGGGCTGCATCACGGGCTCTCTCCGACCTGACGAGGCAAGCCAGGTCCACTTCCGCTTCGGTGCAGAGGTGATCGTGACGTGCCTCCTCGCTGTCGGGCAGGCGGACCCGTGGTCGTGACGTGCCTAGGAGGCGGGGCCGAACCGCGCACTGAGGAGGCGGCGTTCAGAGCCTGTCGGCAAGGGCGGTGGATGCGCGCGCCACGCGGGCGGCCACACTCGCGGCGTCGACGCGGGTGAGCTCGCCGTCCTGCACCACGGTCGCACCCTGCACGATCAGCCGTTCGAGTGGCGGCATCGCGCCGAGCCCCAGTGCGGCGACGGGATCCGCGATGCCCGCGTGCTCGATGCCGGCGATGCGCCACAGCGCAAGGTCCGCGAGCTTGCCGGGCTCGATCGAGCCGATCTCGCGCTCGCGGCCCAGCACCCGTGCTCCTCCCATGGTGGCGACGCGCAGCGCGTCGCGCACGGGCATCGCGCCCGCTCCGTCGCGCAGCCGCGCGGCCAGCACCGCCGCGCGCACCTCGGTCCCCAGCTGGCCCGACTCGTTCGACGCGGCGCCGTCCACCCCGAGCCCCACGGGCACGCCCGCGCTGAGCATCCCGCGCACCGGGGCGATGCCCGCCGCGAGCCGGGCGTTTGACGACGGGCAGTGCGCGACGCCGGTCCCGGTCGCCGCGAAGCGCGCGATGTCGGCATCCGACAGGTGCACGCAGTGCGCCATCCAGACGTCGTCGCCCAGCCATCCCACCGATTCGAGGTAGTCGGTGGGTCCCATCCCGAAGCGCTCACGGCAGAACGCCTCCTCCTCGACCGTCTCCGCGCCATGGGTGTGGAGCCGGACGTTCAGGTCCCGCGCCAGCACGGCGGCCTCGCGCAGCAGGTCCGCGGTCACCGAGAAAGGCGAGCACGGCGCGATCGCGACCCGCACCATCGAGTCGAAGGACGCGTCGTGATACCTGGCGACGGCCTCGCCTGAGGCCGCCAGCGCATCGGCGGTCGACTCGACGGCGAAGTCCGGCGGCAGGCCGCCGTCGGATGCTCCCAGGTCCATCGAGCCGCGCGTCGCGTGCAGCCGCAGCCCCAGCGTCGACGCCGCGTCCACGATCGAGCCCACGATGTCGCCGCCGCCCCGGGGGAACACGTAGTGGTGGTCGCCCACGGTGGTGCAGCCCGATCGCGCCAGCACGGCCATCGCCCCCAGCGCGCCGTCGCCGACGAGGTCCGCATCGATGCGCGACCAGGCCGGGTACAGCGACACGAGCCACTCGAAGAGGATCGAGTTCTGGGCGAAGCCGCGGGTCAGCCACTGATAGAGGTGGTGGTGCGTATTGATGAGGCCGGGAGTCACGAGGAGCCCGCCGCCGGCGATCACCTCGTCGGCCGCCTGCAGCACCTCGCGGGGCGCGCGGCCGGGACTCACGGACTCGATGCGGCCGTCGGCGACGACCACGTGACCGCCGTCGTGCTCCGAGCCAGTCTCGTCGACCGTCGCGATGTACGCGCCGTCGATCACCGTGCGGGTCATGCGGTCTCCCTTGCCATCCAGTCCCCGTGCGCGATCGCCGGGAGTCCGTCCACCGCTGTCGCACGGGCCGCCACGTACAGCCAGGCCCACTGTTCGCCGTCGTCGGTCGTGACCCTGACGGCGACCCTGTCGTACTCGTTGTCCCCGCCCGGCCCGCGGTAGGTCTCGAGGGCGTCGAGGTCGCGGCGCAGGCGCGCCTGGGCCTCGGGATCGGCGGGAGGCTCGACCAGCTCCGCGACCACCGGGGCGGACGATGCGCGGGCGGGGTCGAGCGGGGTGAGGTACGGATAGCCGTGGGGCGTGTCGAGCATCAGGTAGCCGGGCAGCAGCAGAGTTGCGCCCCAGCGCGCGCCGTGGCGAGGGATGAGAGCCGCGTTCGAGCCGCCGCGCCGGAGGGTTCCGTAGACCACGTAGGGCAGGTCCAGGCCACCATCCAGGGCGGGCGGCGCGTCCATCAGCCGCCCGTCACCGAGAAGTGCATCCAGTCCTCGCGCCCGGTCCAGGAGCCGCCCCAACCCCAGCCCAGATCCGTGAACGCCTGGTAGACCACCGAGGCATCATCGATCATCCCGTCGCGGACCCAGTCGCGGTCGAGGTAGGCCTCGGAGAGTTCGGGGAACAGCTCCTCGCCCTTGATGTACGGGTTGTGGAACGGGTTGATGTCGACGGCCATCCCGTAGGCGTGCTGCGACCAGACCGTCGCGGCGCCCACCACGAGCCGGCACGTGAAGGCCGAGGTGATGTTGTGGTCGCCGGTCGTGGGGGCGTCGCGCTCCGCGGTCGAGATGACCCGCATCTCCTCGATCGGGAACTGCGCCGCGAAGATGCGCTCGAACGCCGTCGCGACCTCCTCGATGTGATCGTCGTGGGCGATCATCTCGCCCGTGTGCACCTGACCGTCGAATCCCCAGTACGGCATCTGGATGTAGGCGAGGTCGTCGATGTGCACCGGGCAGTTGGGGTCCCACGACGAGCGGGCGGCGACGTCCTCGGGCACGTCCATCTCAATGCGGGCGAACCACTCCTGTCCCTCCGGGTCCGGAAGCCAGGCGCGCGGCTCGAGCTGGCGGTCCTCGAGCTCCTCAGGCGTGTCAGCGGCGACGCCCAGGCCGTCCTCTCGCAGCTCGAGAGGCTGCGTCCCCAGCCACAGGGGGCGCGCGTACGCGTCGTCCTCGGGCGGGGCCTGGAACACGGTGACGGTGGGCGCGGGCTCCGCGCCCGGGGTCGCGGTGACGGTCGCGACCGCGGTCACGGTGGGCGCCGCGTCCGAGGGCAGCAGCGAGCAGCCGGCGAGGACTGTGAGGCCGGCGAGGCCGAGGAGGGGGCGGGCGACTCGCATCGGTCAAGGATAGTGGTCTGTGCAGGGCCGATGCGAGCGTCGGGCTGGGTACTGGGACGATGCGGCACGGCGCGGGCAATGTCACAGGCACGTGGTGAGATAGGGGGGTGAGCGAGACTTCCGCAACCCCGTCGCAGCAGGCCGATCCGCGAGCCCGTCACCAGGACCTGGTGCAACGGGTCGAGGAGCACCGCGCGCGCTACTACGGCGAGGACGCACCCACCATCTCGGATGCCGAGTACGACGCCCTCGAGCGGGAGCTCAAGGACCTGGAGGCCGAGCACCCCGAGCTCGTCGAGCCTGACTCTCCCACGCAGGTCGTGGGCTCCGCGCGGGGCGAGACCGGGTTCGCGTCGGTCCAGCATCGCGAGCGGATGATGAGTCTCGACAACGCCTTCAGCATCGAGGAGATCGAGGCCTGGCTGGCGCGGATCGGGCGCGAGGCGGGCGATCACCCGATCGTGTGCGAACCCAAGATCGACGGGCTGTCCATCTCCCTGACCTACGAGGACGGCACGTTGGTGCGCGGGGTGACGCGCGGCGATGGCACCACGGGCGAGGACGTCACCGCGAACGTGCTGACCATCCCGTCGATCCCGCGCTCTCTGGGCGGCGACCACGTGCCCGCAGTCGTCGAGATCCGCGGAGAGGTCTTCCTCCCCATCGAGGCGTTCGAGCGGCTGAACGAAGCGCTGCTGGAGGAGGGCAAGGCGCCGTACGCGAATCCCCGCAACACCGCGGCCGGCTCCCTGCGGCAGAAGGACCCCGAGGTCACCGCGCAGCGCCCTCTCGACGTCACCACCTACGCGCTGGGGGCTCTCGAGTGGGGCGATGCGGAGCCGCACCCCTCGATCGGCACCCAGTCGGGGATCTACGCCGTGCTCGCCGAATGGGGGATGCCCGTGAGCGCGTTCGCACAGGCGCTGCGGGGCATCGGCCCCATCGAGGGGTACCTCAAGGATCTCGAGGCGCGCCGGCACGACCTGGTGCACGAGATCGACGGCGTGGTGCTCAAGGTCGATGATCGCGCCGTGCAGGCGGAGCTGGGAAGCACGTCGCGCGCGCCGCGGTGGGCGATCGCGTACAAGTTCCCGCCCGAAGAGGTGCACACCACGCTCGAGGACATTCGCGTGGATGTGGGTCGCACCGGACGGGTGACGCCGTACGGCGTGATGACGCCCGTCACGGTCGCGGGCTCGACGGTCACGTTCGCCACGCTGCACAACAAGCATGAGGTCAAGCGCAAGGGCGTCCTGATCGGCGACACGGTGGTGCTCCGCAAGGCGGGAGACGTCATCCCCGAGATCGTCGGCCCCGTCGTCGCGGCTCGTACCGGCGCGGAGCGCGAATGGGAGATGCCAACGGCGTGCCCATCGTGCGGAACCGCTCTCGCCGAGCAGAAGGAGGGCGACAAGGACCTGCGCTGCCCCAACGCACAGGCCTGCCCGGCGCAGATCGTCGACCGCATCGCGTTCATCGGCTCCCGGGGTGCGCTCGACGTCGAGGTGCTGGGGGAGAAGGCCGCCGCCGCGCTGGTCGAATCCGGCGTGCTGGTCAACGAGGCGGGGCTGTTCGAGCTCACCGAGCAGGACCTGCGGCGCGTTCCGCTCTTCACCCTCGAGTCGGACTCCAAGAAGGACGGCATCGAGCGCAAGGCGGGCGACGTCTCGACCAATGGGCTGCGGATGCTCGACAACCTCGCTGCTGCGCGCGAACAGCCGCTGTGGCGCGTGATCGTGTCGCTGTCGATCAGGCACGTGGGGCCCACGGCGTCGCGCGCGCTCGCGACGGCCTTCGAGTCGATGGACGCGGTTCGAGCAGCTTCCGAAGAGGATCTCGCCGCGGTCGAGGGTGTGGGCCCGGTCATCGCCGAGTCGGTGAGGCAGTGGTTCGAGGTGGACTGGCACGTCGAGATCGTCGACCGGTGGGCGGCCGCCGGCGTGCGCATGGCGGACGAGCGGGACGCGTCGATCGAGCGGACCCTCGAGGGTCTCACCGTGGTCGCGACGGGATCGCTCGAGGGCTTCACGAGAGACTCGGTGAAGGAGGCGATCATCTCGCGCGGCGGCAAGGCCGCGTCGTCCGTGTCCAAGAACACGGACTTCGTGGTCGTCGGCGCCAACGCAGGGTCGAAGGCGGCGAAGGCAGAGTCACTGGGGGTGCCGATGCTCGACGAGGCGGCGTTCGAGCGGCTCCTCGCCCAGGGCCCCGGTGCCGTCGCGGACGGCGCCGCCGACGGCTGACCCGGTCGAGGCACGCTCCGTGCCGCCCGGGCTACAGTGGAACCACGCTTGCTGAGGATGACCGAAGGAGAGCCGTGGCCGAGACCATCCGCAGTGTCGATCCGAACGAGTCGAGCAGGCTCACGGAGATCGGCCAGCTGACCGCGTTGGCGTATCTCGCCGACGGACTCGTCGACCAGGCCCACCCCTACATCCCCCAACTGAAGGACGCCCACGCGCGCGCTGCCGATGCGGATCTGCTCGCCATGCTCGACGGCGTCGACGGCGAGGGGTCGGTGGTCGGCACCGTCACTCTGGTGCCCCCGGGGTCGAGCCTCGTCGAGCTCGCGAAGGATGACGAGTACGAGCTGCGCATGCTCGCGGTGTCGCCGTTGGAGCGCGGGCGAGGAATCGGGCGCAAGCTCACCCGCCGCGCGATGGACCTGGCCGTCGAGCGCGGGGCGCAGCGCGTGGTCCTGTCGACCATGGAGTCGATGCACGTCGCCCACCGGTTATACGAGCGCATGGGATTCGCGCGCCGCGAGGACCTCGACTGGACCGTGATCGACAACGCGGACGGCACCATCACCAAGTTGTCGCGGGCCGAGGCCGAGCGGGCGGAGCAGGCGGGCACTGCGATCCACCTCATCGGCTACGCCTGGGAGCCCTGAGCCCCTCCCGCATCGGGCGACCGGCGCGCCCCGGCGACCCTCCAGCGCCACTAGACTTCTGCCCATGTCTTCCCTTGAACGTGCTGACGTGGCGCGCCTTGCGGCGCTGGCCCGCATCGACATGACCGACGAGGATCTCGACCGCCTGGGCGGCCAGCTCAACGCGATCGTGGACTCTGTAGCCAAGGTGCAGGAGGTCGCGGGCGAGGACGTCCCGGCGACCAGCCACCCGATCCCCATGAGCAACGTGCACCGGCCCGACGAGGTGCGGCCGTCGCTGTCGCAGGACGCCGCGCTGTCGGGAGCGCCCGAGGCCGAGGACGGCCGCTTCCGCGTGCCGCAGATCCTGGGGGAGGAGGCCTGATGGGCGCCGCACGAGACTGGACCCGTGCCACGGCCGCGCAGATGGCCGCAGCGATGAAGGCGGGCGAGGTGACGTCCGTCGAGCTCACCCAGGCGCACCTGGACCGCATCGCCGCGGTCGACGGCGACGTCCACGCGTTCCTTCACGTCAACGCTGAGGGGGCGCTGGCCACCGCGCGCGAGGTCGACGAGGCCCGCGCCGCAGGCGAAGAGCTCCCTCCGCTGGCAGGCGTGCCGATCGCCGTCAAGGATGTCCTGGTCACCCAGGGCATGCCCACGACGGCGGGTTCGCGCATCCTCGAGGGCTGGGAGCCGCCCTACGACGCGACGGTGACGCGCAAGATTCGCGAGAACCGCATGCCCATCCTCGGCAAGACCAACATGGACGAGTTCGCGATGGGTTCGTCCACCGAGCACTCCGGATACGGCCCCACTCGCAACCCGTGGGACCTCGAGCGCATCCCTGGAGGCTCTGGCGGCGGCTCGTCCGCGAGCCTCGCCGCGTGGGAGGCGCCGCTCGCGATCGGCTCGGACACGGGTGGATCGATCCGCCAGCCCGCGTCGGTCACCGGCACGGTGGGCGTGAAGCCCACCTACGGAGGGGTGTCCCGCTACGGCGCGATCGCCCTCGCATCGTCCCTCGACCAGTTGGGCCCGTGCGCGCGCACGGTCGAGGACGCGGCCTACCTCCACGAGGTCATGGGCGGCCACGACCCGATGGACGCCACCAGCCTCGACGAGCCCGTGCCCTCGTGCGTGGACGCCGCCCGCCAGGGGCGCGAGGGAGACCTCGCCGGCGTGCGCGTCGGCGTCATCAAGGAGCTCTCGGGCGACGGCTACCAGGCCGGCGTCGAGCAGCGCTTCGAGGAGGGTCTCGAGAAGCTCAAGGCTCTGGGTGCCGAGGTGGTCGAGGTCTCGTGCCCGTCGTTCGACTACGCGCTTGCGGCGTACTACTTGATCCTGCCGTCGGAGGCGTCGAGCAACCTCGCGAAGTTCGACTCCGTGCGCTTTGGCCTGCGGGTCGAGAAGAGCACGGTTGAGAAGACCATGGGCGCCACTCGCGCGGAGGGCTTCGGCGACGAGGTCAAGCGCCGCATCATCCTCGGCACGTACGCCCTGTCCGCCGGCTACTACGACGCGTACTACGGCTCGGCGCAGAAGGTGCGCACGCTGATCCAGCGCGACTTCGCCGCCGCGTTCGAGCAGGCCGACGTGCTGGTGAGCCCCACCACGCCCACCACGCCGTTCAAGATCGGCGAGCGCATCGACGACCCTCTCGCGATGTACCTCAACGACGTCGCGACCATCCCCGCCAACCTCGCGGGCATTCCCGGCATGTCGCTGCCCAGCGGCATCGCGCCCGAGGACGGTCTGCCCGTGGGCTTCCAGATCCTCGCCCCGGCGCACGAGGACGCCAGGCTGTACCGCATCGGCGCGGCCCTCGAGAAGGCCCTGCACGACGACTGGGGTGGCGCGTTGGCTGCGCAGGCCCCCGAGTTGGAGGTGGCCCCGTGACCACGATGACGTACGAGCAGGCGATGGAGCAGTTCGACCCGGTGTTCGGCATCGAGGTCCACGTCGAGCTCAACACTGCGACCAAGATGTTCTGCGGGTGCGCCAACGAGTTCGGCGCCGAGCCCAACACCCAGGTGTGCCCGGTGTGTCTGGGACTGCCCGGGTCGATGCCGGTGACCAACCAGAAGGCCGTCGAGTCGGCGATCCGGCTGGGGCTGTCGCTCGGGTGCTCGATCCGCGAGTCCAGCCGCTTCGCCAGGAAGAACTACTTCTACCCGGACCTCGCGAAGGACTACCAGATCTCGCAGTATGACGAGCCCACATGCTTCGAGGGCAGCCTCGACGTGGTGCTCGACGACGGCGAGGTCGTCACGGTGGGCATCGAGCGCGCGCACATGGAGGAGGACGCCGGCAAGAACACCCACAAGGGTGGCACCGGCGGTATCCAGGGCGCGGACTACTCGCTCGTGGACTACAACCGCGGTGGCGTGCCGCTGGTCGAGATCGTCACCAAGCCCATTACCGGCATGGGCGCCCGCACCGCGGAGGTGGCCCGGGCCTACGTCGCGACCATCCGCGACATTGTCAAGGCGCTCGGGATCTCCGACGGCCGCATGGAGCAGGGCTCGGTGCGCGCGGACGTGAACCTGTCGCTGCGGCCGCGCGCCGTCGCGGGCGAGTCGCAGGACGATGTGCCCTTCGGCAAGCGCTCCGAGACCAAGAACGTGAACTCGCTGCGCGCCATCGAGCGGGCGATCCACCACGAGGCCGCGCGCCAGGCCGGGCTGCTGCTGGCCGGTCAGCCGGTCATCCAGGAGACGCGCCACTGGCACGAGGACACCGGCTCGACCACGCCCGGACGCTCGAAGGAGGAGGCGGAGGACTACCGCTACTTCCCGGAGCCCGACCTGCTGCCCGTCGAGCCCAGCCGCGCGTGGGTCGAGGAGCTGCGCGGCACCATTCCTGAGCACCCCGCCAAGATGCGGGCGCGGCTCAAGGAGGAGTGGGGCTTCAGCGACACCGACATTCGCGACGCGGTGAACGCCGATGCGCTGTCCCTCATCGCGGACACGGTGGCCGCTGGCGCGGCTCCCCAGGCGGCGCGCAAGTGGTGGATGGGCGAGCTGGCCCGCACCGCGAACGACCGCGAGGTCGCGCTGGCCTCGCTCCCCGTCACGCCCGCCCAGGTCGCTGAGCTCCAGGGGCTGGTCGACGCCGGCACCATCAACGACAAGCTCGCGCGCCAGGCGCTCGAGGGCGTGCTCGCCGGCGAGGGATCGCCGCGTGAGGTGGTCGAGAGTCGTGGGCTCGAGGTCGTGTCCGACGACTCCGCACTCGAAGCTGCGGTTGACGAGGCGCTCGCGGCCCAGCCCGACGTGCTCGCCAAGATCCAGGACGGCAAGGTCCAGGCGGCGGGTGCGATCGTTGGCGCGGTCATGAAGGCGACGCGAGGCCAGGCCGACGCCGGTCGCGTGCGCGAGATCATCCTGCAGCGCGCGGGGGTCGAGGGGTAGTCCCAGCCCGCCGCTGAGCCTTGGGCCCCTGTTCCGCTTCGGGACGGGAGCCCTCGCGCGTTGGCGGTCGTCGAGAGCCCCACCCTCCGGTGGCACGCGGCGCTGCACAGGGCCATGCTGGGAAGCAGGACCGCAATCGCGCTGTCCGTGCAGGTACGACGCGTAGAGGAGTGGACGTGGACACGTTCTGGGACGTCTTCTGGTGGACGCTATGGATCTTCGTCTGGATCACCGCCGTGGTGATCTGGTTCCGCTGCGTGTGGGACCTCTTCAGCGACCGATCGCTGAGTGGCTGGGGCAAGGCCGGGTGGGTCATCTTCCTGATCTTCATCCCGTGGCTGGCGGCGATCGTCTACATCATCGCTCGGGGCCAGGGCATGGCGGAGCGGACCTCGGTGCGTTCCGCCGCCGTGCCGGAGGAGGACATCCACGCCCAGTACATGGCGGGGCTCCAGGCCAGCGCGTTGCCCGACCCCGTGGGCCAGGTCGCCAAGGCCAAGGAGCTCCTCGACGCCGGCGCGATCACACAGGCGGAGTTCGAGGTCCTCAAGTCGAAGGCCCTCGCCTGATCTGACGCCGTGCGCGCGTCAACCGCGCGCGCTGAGCTTCTCCAGGAGCAGCGCCTGCGCGAGCACCATGCGCTCGATCTCCTCCGGGTCCACGGACTCGTCGGAGGCGTGGATGCGCGCCTGATCCATGTCCTCTGGTCCCCACAGCACGAACTCCGCGGAAGGGCACGCCTCGTGCAGCGTTTGCAGCAGCGGGATCGAGCCGCCCGAGCCCACTTCAGACGGCTCGGATCCGAAGGCCTCAACCAGCGCAGCGCGCGCGGCGACGTCTCCCGGCCCGCCCGTGGGCACGTGGAAGGCCGGTGCCGCCTTGACCCGCTCGACGGATACCTGGGCGCCCCACGGCGCGTGCGTTTCGAGATGGGCGACCAGCGCGTCCAACTCGGCATCGGGTGAGGTGCCAGGGACGATGCGCATCGAGATCTTCGCGCGCGCCGTCGGCAGGATCACGTTCGACGAGCCGGAGACCGAGGTCGTGTCGATGCCGATCGCGTTGATCGAGGGCTTCGCCCACAGTCGGTCGGCCACGGTGCCGGTCCCGATCAGAGACACCCCGGGCAGCAGCTCCGCCCCGGCGAGGAACTCCTCCTCCGACTGCGTCGCGCCAGACCACGAACCGCCGGTGACGCCTTCAATGGCCACGTCCCCCGCATCGTCCACGAGAGACGAGAGCAGCCGGGCGAGGGCCATCATCGCGTCCGGCGCAGCGCCGCCGAAGACGCCCGAATGCAGCGGGTGGTCCAGCGTCGACACCGTCACGATGCAGGACACGTCGCCGCGCAGCGCGGTCGTGACCACGGGCTCGCCCACGCGGAGATTGCCCATGTCGCAGATGACGAACATGTCGCACTCGAACAGCTCCGGGTGCGCCTCGACGAACTCCTCGAGGTTGGACTCGGTCTCCTCCATCCCCTCGACGATGATCCGCACGGTGCACGGCGGCTTTCCGTCGAACGCCCGCAGCGTCCCCAGGTGCGTGGCGAGTCCGCCCTTGTCGTCCGCGGCGCCGCGGCCGAAGAGCCGTCCGTCCCGGTGCGTGGGCGTGAACGGCGCAGTGGACCAGCCCTGCGACTCGGGCGCGGGCTGCACGTCGTAGTGCGCGTAGAGCACCACCGTGGGGGAGCCGGACGGGCCGGGAATCTCGCCATAGATGGGCGGGTAGCCCCACGGCACGTCCATCAGCCGCGCGTCCTCGACGCCAGCATCCTGCAGTAGCTCCAGTGTTCGCACCGCCATCTCATGCACCGGCTCCTCCGGATAGGCGGGAAAAGCGATCGACGGGATGGCGATGAGGTCCTCGAGATCCGCGATGACGCCAGGCATGAGCCCGGTGACCTTCTGGGGGAGGGACGATGCAGTCATGGCTTGCCTTTCGGGTGCGGCCTGGCGGCGGCGGGAGAGGTCAGGTGTCCAGGCTAGAAGAACGCGCCGATCGCGGCGCCCACGATCACGGTGGTCACCGACATGATCAGCATCGGCAGGAAGAAGCTGTGGTCGAGCAGCTTGGTGCCCAGCTTCGTGGTGCCGGTCTGGTCGAAGTTGGCGGCGGCGATCTGGGGGCCGTTGGCGGGCAGCGTGTAGACGCCGCCGAGCGCACCGGCCCACATGCCTGTCGCGACGCCGGCGGGAAGGCCTGCGGCGAGCCCGATGGGCACGATCGTCCTGGTCGCGGTCGACTGGCTGGTCGTCATGGCCGCGACCAGGAACACCGCGATCGCAAAGACGAAGGTGAACGAGTCGACCCAACTGCCGACCGTGGAGACGATCACCTCCTCGTGCGCGGAGATGAAGGTGGCCGTGAGCCACGCGATGCCGAACAGCGCGATCGCGGAGATCATGCCGGCCTTGAACACGGACTGCGATGGGACCTCGCCCACCTGGGGCCGGCCGATCGCGATGATCAGGGCTCCCGCCACGAACATCACGAGGATAATCGTCGACGTCATGTCGACCTGGGTGAGCTCGCCGCCGACGGTGAAGGACGGGCGAAGATCGGGGAAGAGCCCGAACGCGACGATCGCGAGCACGCCGAAGAGAAAGACTAGCGCAGAGTTGCGGCCACGCGCGGTGTAGGTGAGCGAGGCCGATGCTGCCTCGCTCCCCACCTGCGGCGCGGCGAGCGCCCCGGACGCGATACGCGCCTGCACCTCGGGATCGTCGGCGAGCTCCTTGCCCACCCGGTTCATCACCAGCGCCGTCACCACGATGCCGATCACGCATGCGGGGATCGTGATGGCGAGGATCTGCGCGAGCCCCAGGTCGTACGGAGCGACATCGGTGAGCGTCAGCATCGCCGCCATCGCCGCGGACACGGGGGAGGCGGCGAGCGCGATGCCGGATTGCACCACAGTCACCGTGAGCGGCCGTGAGGGCCGGATCCCGTTGCGGTAGCTGACGTCGTAGATCACGGGCAGCAGGGGATAGACGATGTTGCCCGTGCCAGCCCCGGCGCAGAACGCGAAGGCCGTGAGTGGTGCGATGGTGGTGATCTGTCGGGGCCGCTTCTCGATGACCTTCGCCGCCATCGCGACCATCCAGTCGATCCCCCCGGCCGCCTGCATGAGCGCCGCAGCGGTGACAACGCCCAGGATGATGCCGATCGCCGCCACGGGCGGCTCGCCCGGGGCCTCGCCGAACACGAACACGAGCACGAAGACGCCCACGCCGCCCCACACGCCCACCCCGGCACCGCTCGACCGGGTGCCCAGGACGATGGCGCCCAGCACGACGATCGCCTCGAGGATGAGGGTGATGTCCACGCGCAGCACCGCCTTCGAGGTCACCGTGGACCCTGGAAATGACGATACGCCGCGCAGCCGCGCGGCGCCCTGCGATGTCGCCTCCGACAGTCTGAACCCCACCGGGAGCCGACACCCCGAGGTGACCCGCGCATCGGCCCGTGCGGCCCGGCGTGTCCTGCCGAGATTGGTTCACACTGTCGCGGTCGGCGAGGGTGCTCAGGGGCGGAGCCGGGGCGCGGAGCCGCGACTCAGGCCGCTGCCGCGCGGGGCGCCGCCGTCGAGCCGCGCACCGTGAGCGACGTGGGCAGCTCGATGCGTGGCGCGGGGGCCACACCCTCGTACGCGAGCGTCGCGGCCGTGCGGATCGCGGTGCGGGCCATCTCCTCGAGCGGCTGCTTCACCGTCGTGAGCCCGGGGGAGAGCCACTCGGACAGGATCACGTCGTCGAACCCCACGACGGAGAGGTCCTGGGGGACGCGCAGCCCGCGTTCGCGCGCTGCCTGGTAGACGCCGCTCGCGGTCTGGTCGGTGCCGGCGAAGATCGCGGTGGGGCGATCCTGGAGGGCCAGCATCCGCCGCGCCGCCGCGAGACCGGAGCCCGGCATGAAGTCACCGTAGTGCTGCAGCCGAGGATCGAGCTCGAGGCCGTGGCGGCGCAGCACGTCGAGGTATCCCGCGAGCCGGTCCTCGGCACACATGACGCCGTGCGGGCCCGTGACGATGCCGATGCGCCGGTGGCCCAGGCGCACGAGGTGCTCGGTCGCCATGCGGCCGCCGGCACGGTTCGCGGCGGCGACCGCCGGCATGTCCGTGGGCGCGCTGCCGACCGGGTCGACGAGCACCACCGGGGTGTGCAGGCGGCGGAGCTCGTCGACGGCGGTCGGGGCGAGCTCGGACACCACCAGCACCACAGCGTCGGTGCGGCGGCTCGCGAGGTGCTGGATCCAGTGCCGGGACCCGGCGCGGCGCCCGTGGGTCGAGGTCAGCACGATCGACGCGCCCACGCGACGCGCCTCCTCCTCCGCGCCCAGCAGCAAGGGCATGGACCAGATGGGATCGAGGTCGCGCAGGACGAGGTCGATGAGCCCGACGCGCTGGCGCAGCGCGGTGCCGCGGCGCTCATATCCGTGCTCGTCGAGCAGCGCCTGGACTGCGCGACGCGTCTCGTCGGATACGCCCGCGCGTCCGTTGAGCACCTTCGAGACGGTGGGGCTGGACACACCGGCAGTGGCGGCGATCTGGGCGATCGTGACGCGCGGTGAGCGACTCCGTTGTCGTTCGGCGGCCATGACTGCTCGCTACTCGAGCACGGCACGGAGGGTGTCCGTGCCTCCCCGGTCGAGGGTGACGGTCGCGTGGAGGTCGGCGAGGCCGATGCGGTAGTCGCCTGCGAAGCCGGTGACGGTCACGCGTCCGTTCGCGTCCGTTCTGACCTCCGTGGCCTCGGACCACCACTCGCCCTTGATGAGCGCGCGCAGCGCGTCGTAGGACGGCTTGCACGAGCCATCGGCGCGCAGCAGCCCCGCCGGCGCGCCGAGCCACGATCCCTCGTCCGTGAGCCCCCAGTACGTGAGCGACTCGACGGCGGGGTGCGCGACGACGGCTCGGTAGTGGCGCACCATCTCGTCCGCCTGCCGCTCCTCGCCGTCAGGCGTCGACGGCCACGATTCCACGTGGTAGTCGTTGAGATCGACGATGTCCGGTGGCATGAGGTGGCCGGAGACGAGCGTGGTCTCCGTCATCTGCAGCGGCAGCCCGAAGCGCCCGAAGCGATCGAGGATCTCGGTGATCTGGTCCTCGCCGCGGAAGCCCTGATGCATGTGGGTCTGGACACCGATGGCGTCGATCGCGATTCCCGCCTCGAGGCACTCCTCGATGAGGCGCTCGTAGTCCGCGGAGAGGTCGAAGTCGTTGAGCACCAGTCGCGCTCCCGGGTTGCCCTCGCGCGCGCTCTCGAATGCCATCCGTACCATCTCGACGCGACCCTTGGTCCGGGCGAGGCGGGTGACGGCGTTGCGCTCGGCGGCGAACACGGGAAGGATCACGGCCTCGTTGATCGCGTCCCACAGGTCGACGGTCCCGGCGAAGTCCCGCGTCTCTCGCGCGATGCGCGCGCGCATGATCTCCTCGGCTCGCGCGTTGTCCACGTCGAGCAGCCACTCGGGTGCGAGGGTGTGCCACAGCAGCGGATGGCCCTTCACGGTCACGCCGCGCGCGACGAACCACTCGGCGGCGTTCCGCAGTCGCGCCGTCTGGGGCTGGCCGCGCCGGGGCTCGAACCCGCGCCAGTAGAACGGCAGGGTGGTGGCGTTGTAGAGCTCGAGGTAGTGCTCCGCGAGAGCAGGGGCCGATGCGGCGGAGGCGCCGCCGAAGACGCTGGGAGCGTCGTGGCTCTCGCCATTGGCGAGAGCGATCAGGTCGAAGCCGATGTTGCCGAACCCGAAGGCGTGCCGCGTCTGCTCGATGGTGACGACCGCATCGGCCGCCGCAGTGCCATCAGGCATCGCGAGGGCGACCGTCGCCGTTCCGCGCCGGTGGTCGTACGGGTCTGCGGCCCGCGCCGCCGGCCCGACGTCCCGCGAAGGGGTGCCGGGCACGGCGGCGTGGGTCGCGACCACCTCAGACCGTCGCGGGGGCGTCCGCCGCGTGCACAGCGCTCGTCGTGATGCGCGACGACTCGGCGGTGACGGGGTGGACGTCGCCGGTGAGGGCGATCTCGGTCTCGGTGAGGCGGTCGGCGGGGGTCCCGGTCCACAGCTGGATCGCGCCCGGCTCGACCACGCGGCGGTAGTGGCGGTCGGTGAACGCGAGCCTGGTGGTGGGGACGGTGAAGTCCACGATGGCGCCCTCGCCGGCCGCGAGGTGCACGCGCCGGTAGCCGATCAGCTGCGCCATGGGGCGGGTCACCGAGCCGACGACGTCACGCGCGTACAGCTGCACGACCTCGTCGCCATCGCGATCTCCGGTGTTGCGCACGGTGACGGACACCGCCACCGAGCCATCGGTCGCCACGTCGTGGGAGGAGATTCCGCTGTGCTCGAAGGTCGTGTACGACAGGCCGTGGCCAAATGGCGCGGCCGGCGTCGACGACAGGTTGGTGACGTCGCCGTTGCCTCCGAGTCGCGGGTGCAGGTAGGTGTACGGCTGCGCCCCCGAGGACCGTGGGATCGTGATCGGCAGCTTTCCTGACGGGTTGACGCGCCCGGACAGCACGCCGGCGATCGCGCCTGCGCCCTCCTCGCCGGGGAAGAACGACTGGACCACGGCCGCGCAGCGCTCGATCGCCCACGAGATGGCGTACGGACGCCCGGTCATGAGCACGAGCACCACGGGAGTCCCGGTCGCGAGCACGGCCTCGACCAGTTCGCGCTGCACTCCCGGCAGCTCGAGGTCGTCGCGGTCGCAGCCCTCGCCCGAGGTTCCGCGTCCGAACAGGCCGGCGTGGTCTCCCAGCACGAGCACGGCGGTGTCCGCCGCGGCGGCTGCCGCGACGGCCTCGGCGAAGCCCGAGCGGTCGTCGTCATCGACCGCGCACCCACGCGCGGCGGTGACAGTGCCAGCGAACTCGTCGCGAAGCGCTTCGAGGACGGTCGGTGCCGCGAAGCCCAGGTCGACGCCCGGGCGGTTGACGAGCACGTGATTGGCGAACGAGTAGCACCCGAACAGCGCGCCGAAGCGGTCCGCGTTGGGGCCGATCACGGCGAGCCGGGCATCGTCGCCGGTCGCGAGCGGCAGCGTGCCGTCGTTCCCGACCAGCACGACCGACTCCTCGGCCAGGCGCCGCGCCACATCGCGGTGCGCGGGGGAGTCGAGGTCGACTCCGGTGGGCGGCTCCGACTCGAAGGTCGCGTCGAGCAGGCCGTGGCGCTCCTTCTGCGCGAGGGCGCGGCCCACGGCGCGATCCACCAGTGCGATGTCGACCTCGCCGGCCTCGATGGCCGCCGTGAGCGGAGCCAGGTAGGCGTCGCCCGTGGGCAGTTCGATGTCGACGCCCGCGGCGAGCGCCTGTGCCGCGGCGTCGCCCAGGCTCTCGGCGACGTCGTGCAGGATCTGCAGGAACGCGACGCCGAAGTAGTCGGCGACCACCGTGCCGTCGAAGCCCCACTCGCCCCGGAGGACGTCCGTCAGGAGCCGCTCATTCGCGGCGACGGGAACCCCGTCGATCTCCGCGTACGAGTGCATGACCGAGTGGACGTTGCCGTCGATCACGGCCATCTCGAACGGCACCATGAGGACGTCGCGCAGCTCGCGCTCGCCCGCGTGCACGGGGCCGAAGTTGCGGCCGGACTGCGAGGCCGAGTAGCCGACGAAGTGCTTGAGCGTGGCGTCCACGCCCCGCGACTGCAGGCCCTGGACGTACGCCGTTCCGATCGAGCCGACCAGGTACGGGTCCTCGGCGATGCACTCCTCGACACGACCCCAGCGCGGGTCGCGCACCACGTCCAGCACGGGCGCGAGACCCTGATGGATGCCCAGCGCATGCATCGAGTCGCCGATGCGCTGGCCCATCTCGCGGACGAGGTCGTCGTCGAACGACGCGCCCCACGACGGGGGAGCGGGGAAGGTGGCGGCCTTCCACGCCGACAGGCCGGTGAGGCACTCCTCGTGCACGAGCGCCGGGATGCCCGGCCGCGTTCCCGTCACCAGCGATCGCTGGCGGCCCCACAGGTAGGCCGCGCGTTCGTCGGGGTCGACCGGGTTGGTGCCGTAGACACGCGTGAGGTGCCCCAGGCCGTGACGGATGGCGTCGTCGAGCTTGCCGGTGTGGTTCTGTTCTCCCTGCAGGGGCGCGACCGAGTCGCCCTCCTCGCCCTCCCAGAAGCCCACGATCTGCGCGAGCTTCTCATCGAGGGAGAGCGATTCGACCAGCGCCCTGACGCGGGGGCTGAGGCTGTCGTCGAGCATCGGCCCTAGCCCTTCACTGCGCCCGACAGGCCGTCGACGATGCGACGCTCCATCATCAGGAAGAACACGAGGGCGGGGATCATCGCCAGGAACGTGTACGCCATGATGCCGGCGAAGTCGGAGGCGTTCTGGCCCTGGAACTGGGTCACGCCGAGGGGCAGGGTCGTGGGAGCGTCGCGACCGGTCAGGATGACCAGCGGCAGCAGGTAGCCGTTCCACGAGCCCAGGAACGCGAGCACGCCGACCGTGACCATGCCCGGCTTCGCCAGCGGCAGGATCATGCGGAAGAAGAAGCCCACGCGGGTGAGGCCATCCATGAACGACGCCTCCTCGAGCTCATCGGGCAGGGCCTGCAGGAACGGACGCATGATGATCACCGTGACGGGCAGCGCGAACGCCACCTGCGGCACGATGAGCCCCCAGTAGCCGCCCACCCAGCCCAGGTCCTGCAGCAGCAGGAACAGCGGGAAGATCGCGACGGTCAGCGGGAACATCAGGCCCGCGGTGAAGACCACGAAGATGCCCTCGCGACCGCGGAAGCGGTAGCGAGCGAGCGGGTAGGCCGCCATGGTGCCCAGGGCGACGACGCCGATGGTGGTGGCGCCGGCCACGACCAGTGAGTTGAACGTGAATCGCCAGAACGTGCCGTTGCTCAGGATGTTCCAGTAGTTCTGCCACACCCACGGGTCGGGGAGGGCGTTGGGGTCGGCCGCGATCTGCGCGTTGGAGCGGAAGCCGCCCAGTGCGAGGTAGATGAGAGGGCCGAGCGTCAGACCCACGGCGACCAGCGCGACGAAGATCGTCACGTAGATCGAGGAGTCGCCGGTGAGCTGGGTCCTGGCCTTGGACGAGCGCCGGCGCGTCCGGGTCTCGGGAATGGTGGAGGTGGCCATGGCTCAGACCCCCTTCTTGATCTTGGACTTGCCGGTGGGACTCGAGGTGTTGTCGCGACGCATGATCAGTCCCATGTAGATGAGCGCTGCGGTCATCGAGAAGATGAACATGATGATCGCGAGCGCCGAGGCGTAGCCGCCGTCGTTGCGCTGCGTGCCGATGTCCACCATGAGGGTCGCGATGGTCGAGTACTGACCGGTGGATCCGCCCTTGTTCAGCACCCACGCCATGTCGAACAGTTGGATCGAGCCGATGATCGACAGGAACGCCCACACGCGGACGGTGGGGCCGATGAGCGGGATGTTGATCCGCCACTGCACCTGCCACCAGCTCGCGCCGTCGATCGACGCGGCCTCCTGCAGCTCCTGCGGCACCCCTGCCAGGCCCGCGAGGAACAGGATGATCGCCAGGCCGATGTACTTCCACGAGACGATGAAGAAGAAGGTCCAGAATCCCCACGTCGGATCCTCGAGCCAGCCTTGTGATGGCACGGGCAGCCCGATGCTCTGCACCATCGTGGTGATGGGCCCGCGCGGGTCGAGGAGCATCATCCACATGAGTCCTGCGGTGACCTCCGCGAGCACATACGGCGCGAAGATGATGAGGCGGACGCCAGAGCGGCCGCGGAACCTGCGGTTGAGCACCAGCGCCACGATCATCGCGACCGGCAGCTGGATGAGCATCGACAGAGCGATGATCTGGAAATTGTTGCCCACGGCGTTCCAGAAGGGCTCGGCATAGGCCTTCCAGAAGATCTCCTGAGTCTCGGGGTCAGTGCCGCCGATCAGGGCGCGGGTGTAGTTGTCGAACCCGATGAACTCGGCCAGCTCGAACGGCTGGCGGGAGTCCCACTTGTACAGGCTGTAGCGCGCCGCCATCACCATGGGGAACACCACGAAGGTGAGGAAGACGATCAGGGCGGGACCGACGAAGATCGCGATCTCGATCCACTTGCGACGGTTGTCGCGGCGGGAGTTGCTCGTGGCAGGGGTGACAGGGTGCGACCCCGCCGCCGGCGCAATGACGTCGGCGGCGGGGCCCTTGCCCGTACCCGAGGCCTCCAGTGCAGTCACCAGGGAGCCTCGCTTTCTTGTTTCGGGGGGGACGGGGTTGTTACTGGGTGAGGGCCGCGGCGGTCATGAGGTCGACCACGTCCTGGGCATTTCCGGTGCCGGCGAAGATGTTGACGATGCCGTCATTCATCGCGCCACCGACGTTGGTGCCGAAGGAGGTGTCGAGCCACAGCTGCACGTAGGCGGCGTTTCCGGCCACCTGCGACAGCTCGACCAGCACGGGGTTGGTCACGGAGTCCGCGGCGGCGGGCGCCACCGGGAGGATGCCAGCGGCCTCGGCGGCGCCGGCCTGGTTCTCATCGCTCACGATGAAGGCCAGGAACTCGGCGCACTCCGGCGGAGCGTCGACGTAGCAGGCGAATCCGTCACCACCACCGAGTGCGGCGGTCGGGTCACCCGCGCCACCCTCGGTCGCCGGCATCGGGAACCAGCCGAGGTCGTCGTGCAGGGCCTGGATGCCCTCGTCGGTGCCATCGGTGAAGCCCTCGTACACGAAGACGTTCCAGTGGCCCATGAGCTCCATCGCGGCCTCGCCGGTGGCCACGAGGCCCGCGGACGAGGTGGCGCCGGTCTGCGCGACCGTCGAGATGTAGCCGGAGTTGAAGGGCTCGGTGCCGATGAGCTCCTCGAGCTGCTCGCCGGCGTCGACCCAGCACTGGTCCGAGAAGTCGAACGTGGTGCCGGCCGTCGAGATGACGTCCTGCGGGCACGAACGCAGCGCGAAGTTGTACCACCAGTGCGCGGCGGGCCAGCCGTCCGCGGCACCCACGGCGATGGGCTCGATGCCCGCGTCCTTGAGCGCTGCGACCGCGTCGTTGAGCTCGGCCATCGTCGAGGGCTCCTCGGTGATGCCGGCCTCCTCGAACAGGGACTCGCGGTACCAGATGCCCTCCACGCCGAACTGGAACGGAAGACCGTAGGTGCTGCCCTCGTACTGCCAGGGAGCGACACCGCCGCCCAGGCGGGAGATGTCGTCCGCGAGGACGTCGGTCAGGTCCATCAGGTAGCCCGACTGCACCTGAGTCGCGAGCTCGCCGCCGCCCCATGCCTGGAACAGGTCCGGCGCATCGCCGGACTGCAGTGCGAGCGGGATACGCGTGCGCTGCAGGTCCTCGTTCTGGATCTGCTCGATCTCGATGGTGACGTGCGGGTTCTCCGCGGTGAAGGCGTCCGCAACGGACTGCCAGTAGTCGCCCAGGTCGTTCTGCCCGTTGTCACCGGCGGTGGCGTTGTGCCACCAGGTGAGGGTCACGGGCTCCATGCTCTCTTCTGTCTCCTCGGTATCCGGGGAGTCGGAGCCCTCGGGCTCGGTGTCGCCACCGTCGCTGCTGCACGCTGCAAGCAGGAGTGCAGCTGAAGTTGCGAATGCCATTACGGCACCCGCACGACGCATGTTCGCCATGTCAGTTCCTTTCAGTCCTCGTTGACCAGCTGAACATTCGGCAGTCTGTCAGCGGCTCAGGAAAGTTGTCAAACGTTTTCGATAACGTTTTCGTCACAGAGGGGCGAACCTGTACCATCTGTCACATGGAACCGGCCCCGCGCGTCAAGATGGCGGACGTCGCGGCGAAGGCCGGCGTCTCAGTCGCCACTGTCTCGAAGGTGGTGAACGGGCGCTACGGCGTCGCCAAGGAGACCGTCGAGCTCGTTCAGGGCGTGATCGAGGAGCTCGGCTACGCCGGCAACCTCAGCGCCTCGAGCCTGCGCATGCCGCAGACCAACATGCTGGGAATTCTGGTCGCGAGCTTCGAGCCCTTCAGCGCCGAGATGATCAAGGGGGCGGCCTCGGTCGCCGAGAGTTCCGGCTATGAACTGCTCGCGCACTCCGGTGGCGACACCCACGGGTGGGAGCGGCGGTCGCTGGCCCGCTTGGGAGGCACCCTCATCGCCGGTGCCGTCCTGGTCACGCCTACCGTCCTCGACGCTCGCACGGTGGTGCCGGTGGTCGCCGTCGACCCTCACTACGGACCCAACCGACTGCCCACGATCGACGCGGACAGTTTCACCGGGGCCGAGCGTGCGACGGAGCACCTGATCTCCTTGGGGCACACCCGGATCGCGTTCCTGGGCGGGCGTTCCGAGCTGGACTCCGCGCACCTGCGCGAGGCGGGCTTCCGCAACGCGATGGCGGAGGCGGGCATCCCGATCGAGTCCGGCTTCCTGCGCGAGACGCGCTACCAGCCGGACCGCGCGGCGGAGGTGGCGCGCGAGCTGCTCCTGCGGGACGATCGCCCGACCGCGATCTTCGCGGCGAACGACGTCACGGCGATTCGCGCCATGGAGGTCGCCCAGGAGTTGGGGCTCTCGGTGCCCGAGGACCTGTCCGTGGTCGGATTCGACGACGTTCCCGACGCCACTCTCGCCAAGCCGGCGCTCACGACCGTGCGCCAGCCCCTCCAGGAGATGGGGGCGGAGGCCATGCGCATGCTGCTGGACCTCATCGCCGGGGTCGAGCGCGAGCATCACGTGCGCATGGCGACAGAGCTCGTCGTCCGCGCGTCCACCGGCGAGCCGCCTCTCGAGCTGCGCCCAGCGAGCGCCGCGGGAGACCTCGCCACCGCATCGGCAGACTGATGGCCTCGGGCCGGCCCGGGGACCCCATCGAGCAGGTCACGGCGGCAGCGGGCGCCGGCGACGTGTGCGCCCTGACGTTCGACGACGGTCCAGCCGGCGACGACACCGAGGCGCTGCTCGACGGCCTCGCCGAGCGCGGGATCCGCGCCGTCTTCTGCGTCGTCGGCGGTCAGATCCAGCGCCCGGGTGGCAATGATCTGCTGAGGCGCATGGTCGCGGATGGCCACGTGCTGGCCAACCACTCGACGGGCTTCGACGACATGGGTGACTGGGGCGCCGAGCGCGTGCGGGCGGACCTCGCGGAGAACCTGCGCATCATCCGCGACGCTGCGGGCGCGGAGGTACCGGTGCCGTACTGGCGTGCGCCCAACGGATCGTGGGGCGTGACGGAGCAGGTGGCCCTCGACTTGGGGATGCGTCCGCTCGGCGTGGTCAATCACATCGGCGACTGGGAGGTTCAGGACGCCGAGGTCCTCGCGGAGCGCCTGCGCACGGTCATGACGCCCGGCTCGATGGTGCTCGCGCACGACGGTCCGAGCGATCGCGCTGCCACAGTGAAGGCGGTGCTGCGGGTGGTCGACGAGCGCCTGGCCCTGGGCTGGCGCTTCACGCTCCCCGCCCCGTAGGAACCTGACCTCTCACTTTCGCGTCGCACCGGCTCCTGGAGGAACCTGGCCCCTCATTCCTGGGCCTCGTCACGCCGGCGGATGAAGGTCGCCATCCCCGGCACGGTGAACGCGATCCTGCCGCGCACGGGCGCGTAGATGATGCCCTTGTCGATCAGCCGTGTGCGGATGGCGCTCAACGCGGACGCCGGCTTGCCGAGCCTGTCCGCCACGTCGCCCGAGCGCGACGGGCCGTCGCCGTCGATGGCCATGGCGCGCAGGTAGGACCGCTCCGCTGGCGTCGCGCGCTCCCAGCGGATGTGGAAGAAGCCCTGGTCGAGCTCCGCGAAGCCGATCGAGCGCGCGAGGTTGGCGTCCGCGGCGTCGATGGGGGAGAAGGCCGCGACGTTCCAGGCGGCGCGACCGAAGTGCTGGAGGAAGTAGGGGTAGCCGCCCGCGGCAGCCAGGGTGACGTCGAGTCCTGCCTCCGTCCAGATCTCGCCCATCGCCTCGACCGGCTCGACAAGGGCGCGGCGCGCGTCCGTGCGGTCCAGCCAGGTCACGGCGCGGAACTCGAAGAACCGCTCGGCGTAGGTGCGCGCCTCGGACAGCAGGCGGGGCAGCGCAGGGAGCCCCGCTCCGCACAGCAGCAACGGCGCCTGCGATGAGTTGGCCTCCTGGCCCACCGCGAGCAGGGCGCGCAGGTCCGCCCGCGACAGGTCGTGCATCTCGTCGACGGCGACCAGGACCCCCTTGCCGTCCTCGGCCTGCGCCTCGGCAAGCGTGCGCAGCATGTCGGGGAGCGAGTGCTCGATCGAGGTGCCGTAGTTGAGGAGGTGACGCGGCTCGACCTCGATGCCCGCTGACACGTCCTGGAGCCCCACCGAGACGCTGAACGACTTGAACGCACCCAGCGCGCGGCGCACGCGCTCGCCGGCCTTGGGGCGGTCCAGGCGGAGCATGTGCGGCGTGAGTCGGGTGACCAGCTGCTCGGCGAAGCTCGCGCTCGTGGACGCGGCGGCCTCGATGCGCAGCGCGATCCAGCCGCGCTCGGAGGCGACCTCGCAGAAGCGCCCCAGGAGCACGGTCTTGCCGGTGCCGCGCAGCCCGTGAAGCACAATCCCATTGGCGCCGCGGCCCAGCTCCGAGCGCTCGATCGCCGTGGTGATCGCCGCGATCTCGCTCTCTCGGCCCGCGAGCGTGTGCGGCGGGGTGCCCGCGCCGGGGTTGAACGGGTTCGAATTGGGGTGCATCTCACAACGTATACGCGATTATGCCGAATCCCGCATACTCATCCGCGCGAAACCTTCGCGCGAATCTCCGAGCGCGCCCGCGCATCGGCCCTCCCTCCCCGCGACATGGATCCCTTTCGCTTCTCTAGGGCCCTAGACGAGCCCAAGGGATCCATGTCGCGGAAGGGGGGAGGGGGTGGCGCGGGCTGGCAGACTGGCCGCATGATCACCGTCGCCGTGCCGCACCCCAAGATCGCCGATGCGCTGGGAGACCTGGGAGACGATGCTCGCGTCATCGTGTGGGACCCCAGCAAGGAGGACGTGCCGGCGGACGAGCGCGAGCGGATCACCATCGCCTGCATCCCGCACCTGAGCGGCGGCCGCACCGTCTACGGGCGCCTCGCCGAGTGCCCCGACCTGCGCGTCATCCAGATCCCGTCCGCGGGCTACGAGCATGCGGTGCCGTTCGTGCCGGCGGGCAAGAAGCTGGCGAACGCGCGAGGCGTCCACGACTCGCGCACCGCCGAGATGGCGATCGCCCTCGCGCTCGCGAGCCAGCGCAAGCTGCCGCAGTTCTTCGAGGCGCAGCAGCGTGAGACCTGGGAGTCCGACCCGTATTGCCCGTCGCTCGCCGACCGACGCTGCCTTGTGGTGGGTTACGGGTCCATCGGCGCGGCGATCGGGTCGCGGCTCCGGGCGCACGAGGCAGGCGTGACCGGGGTGGCGAGATCCGCGCGCACCGCGCCCGATGGCACCCAGGTGCACGCGATGGGGGACCTGCCGCGGCTCCTGCCCGACGCCGAGATCGTGTTTCTCGTGACGCCGCTCACCGAGCAGACCGAGCGCATGGTCAACACCGATTTCCTCGCGGCGCTGCCCGACGACGCGCTCGTGGTGAACGTGGGCCGCGGCGGAATCGTCGACACGGATGCCCTCCTGCCCGAGCTCGAGTCCGGCCGCCTCCGCGCCGCGCTCGATGTCACGGACCCGGAGCCGCTGCCGGACGGGCACGCGCTCTGGAGCGCCCCCGGCTGCATCGTCACGCCGCACGTCGCGGGCTTCGCGCTGCTGACCGACAAGCGCTACGTCGCGCTCGTGAAGCGCCAGGTCGAGGCCGTGCGCCATGGCGACGACCCCGTGAACTTCGTCGCGATGGGCGCGTTTCCGGCCTAGGCGCCGGCTGCGTCCTTCCAGGCGATCCACGCCTGGATGATGGCGTTGAGCTCGTCGCGGCGCTCCTCGGCCTCGGCGATCGACACGATCTTCATCGCGCGACCCTCCTTGCCGCCGCCCTCGAGGTGCGGGAAGTGGCCCGGGATGAGCGCGCCCTGGTGGAACATCAGCGTCGCGTGATGGGTCGACTTGGGGAAGAAGCTGGCGAGGTTGCCCTTGTACGTGAACGTCGGCGTCTGCCACTTGATGCATTCCTCGATGCGGTCGTCCGAGGCGAGGATGATCTGGCGGATGCGCTGCACGACGTCCTTCATGGGGTTGTCGTAGTGGCCCATCCACCGCTCGACGTCGTCACTCGTCATGGGACCGACGGTACCGCTACCTGGTGTCACGTGCGCGGCGATGGAGTGCGAGTGTCTCTTCTCGGGCCGTCTTATGGTCCAGGATCGGGTCCGGATAGTCGGGTGTGTCCAGCTCCGGGATCCAGCGCTCGACGTAGCGCCGGTGCGGGTCGTGGCGTTCGGCCTGCGCCTGGGGGTTGAAGATCCGGAAGAACGGCGCGGCATCGCGACCGGTGCCCGCGACCCACTGCCAGTTGAGCTGGTTCTGGGCGTGGTCGTAGTCGAGCAGCGTGCGCCGGAAGTGATCAGCGCCGCGCTGCCACGGGAGCCGCAGATCCTTGACGAGGAAGCTCGCGACCACCATGCGGACGCGGTTGTGCATCCACCCGGTCGCGACGAGTTGGCGCATGCCGGCATCGACCAGCGGGAAACCGGTGCGGCCGTCGCGCCACGCCATGAAGAGTGCGTCGCTCTCGCGGCCGGTGACCCACGCATCGGCGGGCAGGACGGTCGACAGCGACTCGCGCCGCGCCTGGGGCTCGTGCCACAGGGTGTCCGCGTGGAACTCGCGCCAGGCGATCTCGGACTCGAAGGTCCGTGCGGCGTCGCCGTCGACGGCGCCCGTCGCTGCCAGCACCGTGCGCGGGTGGATCTGCCCGAACGCGAGGGCGACCGACAGGTGCGACGTCGAGTCGAGGTCCGGGCGGTCGCGTTCGTCGGAGTAGTGGATCAGGGAGCTGTCGATCCAGCCGTTCAGGTCCTCCAGGATCCGGTCCTCGCGAAACTCGGCGGGGCGCTCGAGAGGGTCCTCGGTGTCGCCGTGCGCGGCGTGCTGGTCGAGGTCGACGTCGGATTCCACTGCGACGAAGGATCCGGGGTCCGCCCCGTCCGCCGGAGCACGCCAGCCGTGGTCGCGCCACGCGCCCCGGAATGGCGTGAACACGCGGTAGGGAGTGCCGTCGCCCTTGGTGACGCGTCCCGGCGCGACCGCGTAGGGCGACCCCTCGAAGCGCAATTCACGGCCGTCCTCCTCGAGTGCGACCGTGACCGCGTCCTGCTCGGCGACCCCCGCGGGGCTGTACTCCTGCGCCGCCCAGACCACCCGCGCATCGGCCTCCCGTGCGGCGGCGAGCACCGCATCGGCCGCCGTTCCCCGCCTCACGGCGAGCGCCCCGCGCGTCGCGTCCCTGAGCGCCCACAGCACGCGAGCGAGGTGCGCGCGGCGCCGGCCGGACCAGAAGTGGAGCGCGGGAGTCCAGGCGAAGACGGCCGCGGCCGGGCCCGAGGACTGCGCCTCGAGCAGCGCGGGATTGTCGTGCAGGCGCAGGTCGCGGCGGGCCCACCACAGGTCGGTCATGCCTGGTGCAACGCCAAGCGGCCGCCCGGGTGTTCCCGGACGGCCGCTTCAGGGCGTAGCGTGCGTCAGACGCCGGCGGCCACGCGCGCGTGCTTGTCGACGTGAGCGACGGCGGCCTCGATGAAGGTGCGCAGGATCGAGATCTGGGTCTCGTCCTGGAGCGATCCGTCCGGGCCGAACGCGTCCGCGCGGAACTGGAAGAAGGTCTCGGGCTGGCCCAGGGTGGGGGAGTCCGAGTGGGCCAGGATGTTGCGCAGGTGCTGCTGCGCCATCGCCGTGCCCTGCGGGCTGATCGACACGCCCATCACGGCGCTGGGCTTGCCGGTGAAGGAGTTCTGGCCCCACGGACGCGACGCCCAGTCGATGGCGTTCTTGAGCGCGCCGGGGATCGACCGCGAGTACTCGGGCGTCACGAAGATCACGCCGTCCACGCCCGCGAGCGCGTTCTTCCACGCGGTCGCGACCTCGGGCCAGTCGCCGTCGAGCTCGTAGTTGTACAGCGGTAGGTCGGCGATGTCGAGGAACTCGAACTCGGTGCCCTCGGGCGCGAGTGCGGGCAGGACGTTCGCGACCTTGCGGTTGATCGAGTTGCCGGCGATCGAGCCGACGATGATGCCGATGCGGGGCATGGTGATTCCTTCCAGAACGGGTCAGGGGTGCCATCGCCACGCGCGTGGGGGCGACAGTGCGGTCAACATTACATGACGGCTCAACTATTCCCGATTCAACTAAATTTCACCCGAGGTAGGGCCGATGCGCGGGCTGGGTTGGCGCGGGCGACGGCGCCCCCGTTTGCACGCTGGCAGTCGCTGAGTGCCGGGATCTGGCGATTCTCGGCACTCAGCGACTGCTGGGACGCAGGTTCCACCTAGAGGTTGCGCTCCGCCCACACGTCCGCGGCGTCCCGCAGCAGCGCAGCCGCGCCCGGTGCGACCTCGTCGTAGTTGCGGCGGAAGCGCTCGTCGTCCACGTACATCTGGGTCAGTCCGCGGTAGGTCTCCGCGGTGGGGGTCCAGAACAGCGACACCCAGGCGTAGTGCTTCGCGACGATCTCCTGCAGCTCGTCGCTGTCCGGTGCGAAGCCCACGCGGATCGCGGCGCCCAGCGCCTCGACGATCTCGCGGTGCGCATCCAGGTGGCGCTGCTGCCCGTCCTTGCCCAGGCTGGCCCAGCGCTCGTTCGACGTATCGACGGCGTCGTCGCCCCAGCGCTCGCGGGCCTCGGGCTCGTACTTCGTGTGCTCGAAGCCGTCGAAGATCTGGTCGGTGGTCATGGTGGTTCCTTTCTCGAGGGAGTCGATGGTGCTTGCCACGGTCGCGGCGAGGCGCGCGTAGCGGTCGCGCTCGGCGGCGAGGCCGGCGAGATGGTCGCGCAGGTGCGCCATGGTGATCGCGGGGTCGTCCGCGTCGACGATCTCCCGGATGCGGTCCAGGCTCGCGCCCAGTTCGCGCAGCACGAGGATGTGCTGCAGACGGAGCAGCTGCTCGTTCTCGTAGTGGCGGCGTCCGTCGTGGCCGGTCCACGCGGGAGTCAGCAGGCCGATGCTGTCGTAGTGGCGCAGGGTTCGGCTGCTGACGCCGCTCAGGCGGGCGGCGCGGGCGATGTCGAGGGAGTCGCCTTCGCGGAGGTGTGTGGTGCTCATGACGACGAGCCTAGAAGTTGACGTCGCGTCAAGCGCAAGTGGGGGGAGATGGCAACGGGCCCGGCGGCCAAAGAGCGTGGGCCGCCGGGCCCAGTGTCAGGGCTGGTGCTGCGTCAGCAGGCGAGGTGCTTGCCGGGTCCGCCGCTCCAGCCCGCCTGCCAGGGCTTGCTGCCGGAGCTCGGTGCGGGGTGGCCACCCTGCTTGCCGCCCCGGTCCCGACCCTTCTTCTTGCCTGATCCCTTGCCGTTGTCCTCGACGTCGATCGCGAACAGCGTGGTGGTGCCGGAGACCTCGGAGGCCACCGCCAGCATCGGCGCTCCGGTCGGGGAGTCCTTGGCATCGATAAACGCCAAGCCCTCGGGCCCGAGGTCGCCCGCCTCGGGTGACTCGGGGTCGGCGGCGAAGTCGCGGTTGTTGACGTAGGTCACGAACGTCGAGTCCGCAGGCGACGTGACGTCGTAGACCATGATCCCGCCCACGCGCTCGAGCCCGATGAAGGCGTAGGTGCGCTTGCCGATCGTGCCGATCGCGACGGCCTCCGGCTCGGGCCCCTTTGCATCCGAACGGGTGTCGAACGTCGACTCGTCGTTGTCGGAGCCGAACCACTCGGGGATCACCTCCGCGATGGTCTGCTCAAACTCGTCGCCGGAATCGAAAACCAGCTCGCCATCCGTGGTCCAGATCGAGAAGGACCGGCCGCCGAACGTGTGGATCTCGTCGTAGCAGCCCAGGTCCTCGTTGAATCCGGACGCGGTGGAGAAGTCGAGGCGGCCCAGCGCGCCGTCCTCGAGCTGGTCCTCGGTCAGGACGCCGTCGCACAGCGGGGCAATGCCGTCGTCGCCCGCGTCCTTGATGCGCGCGGACTCGGCGTAGTCGCCCCAGTCGTCGCGAGCGTCGCCCTCGTTCGCGGTGACGAGGTAGGTGGTGCCGCGCTGCCTGAACGAGGCGATCGCATCGGGCATGTACAGGCCCTTCACCGGGGCGGTGACGATGCCGATCGCCGGCTCCTCGTCGACGCCGTCGCGGTCCGACGGGTCCAGCCCGAAGCCCTCGACCGAGTGATCCTTGGCGCCCAGCGGGAGCAGATCGGTCACCGTCGCCCGCTTGAGGTCGACCACGGCGATCGCGTTGTTCTCCTGCAGCGTCACGTATGCGGTTCGGGACTTGTCGTCGATGGTGACGTATTCGGGCTCGAGGCCGCGCGACACCGGGAAGTCAGCGCCGTCGATCCCGGCGAAGACGCGCACGCCCTCGGGCAGGGCGTCCTCGAACGCGTGGAAGTCGGCGAGCCGGACATCGTCCTGGCCCGGTGCCCGGAGCTTCTTGGGCAGGTCGACCACGGCGATCGAGCCCTCGGGGTCGACGTCGTAGTCGTCGTTGGGCTCGCCCTCGTTCGCGGACGCCGCACGCTTGCCGTTCGGGGAGATGGCGACGTTGTCGGGCAGAGCGCCCACGCGCACGGCGCCCAGCGCGGCTCCCGTGCCGGCGGCATCGAAGAACGCCAGCCAGCCGTCGTCGGTCTTGGTGGGAGCCTCCACAGCGACCACCACGAGTCCGTCCTCGCGCACGGCCACCGAGTTGGCGACCGCGCCGGCGGGGATCGTCGAGCCGTCGGCGGACGCGACGCCCTCGGTCGTCAGCGCGAACAGCTCTGCAGGCGCCGTCGGATCCGAGGCGTCGAGCACGCGCACCTGCCCGGCGTTCGCGTCCACGGTGAACAGGCGGGCGGTCGCGGCGTGGAACGCGACGATCTCGGCCGCAGACTCGTCGAAGACCCCCGTGTCGTGCGCGCCGAGGGGAGTGAGGGTCAAGGGGGCATCGTCGGCCGATGCGGTGATGAGCGAGTCGACGATCGCGCCGTGGGCGGGGATCGCGGCGGCAGCGGCGACGGCGGCGATCGCGCTCGCCGCGATCACGCGCCGCGCGGTGCGGGGCGCAGAAGTGGGGACGTAGGGCACGGAGACCTCCATGGCTCGTGGTGCAGTTGCAGGTGATGGCCTCTGATCAGGGGTGATGCACACCTGTGCAGGGGCCGTCGCCAAACTATCGACGCCAAGGGGACATACAGGTGGAAAAGGGGTGAACCGTGGGTGAACCTTGAATGGCCGCCGAGACTGGCTGGCGGGCGCGCAGCAGGGCGGCTCGGCCCACGCGCGGCCGGACGCCGCGGCGGGCGCCGGGAACGCTACTCGGCGATCGTGATCGCGGCTGCCCGCCACGGCTCGTCGGCGTCTCCCGAGGGAGCGAGTGCCGCGCCGATCGTGATCGCGGCGACCGCGACGGCGAGCGTTGCGATCAGTGTGGAGCGCATCGACGGTGTGGGGTTGTCGTCCATCACGGCCTCCAGTGCTTCCGGTGGGGGGCGGTTCCGACGAGCTCAGGACCGCCCGTTGTCTCCCTTGTCACGCTAGCGACGGGAGGCGTCGATCCGGTCGCCGTCCGGTGAACCCTGAATGAACCTTGGGCGACAAGGCTTCAGCGGACGCGCCCAGTGGCCATGTTGACGCCGCGTCAACTCTGTGGCGCGTTTTCGCGCCCGTGCCGCGCTCACGCATCGGCCCGTCCTAGACTCGCGTCTATGACGACGACGCCCGACATGAAGCCCCGCTCTCGCCAGGTGACCGACGGTCTGGAGGCGACCGCCGCGCGCGGCATGCTCCGCGCCGTCGGGCTCGGCGACGACGACTTCGCGAAGCCGCAGATCGGCATCGCGAGCTCGTGGAACGAGATCACCCCGTGCAACCTCTCTCTGCAGCGGCTCGCGCAGGGCTCGAAGGAGGGCGTGCACGCCGCCGGCGGGTACCCCCTCGAGTTCGGCACCATCTCGGTGTCCGACGGCATCTCGATGGGCCACGAGGGCATGCACTTCTCGCTGGTGTCGCGCGACCTGATCGCGGACTCGGTCGAGACCGTGATGAACGCCGAGCGCCTGGACGGCTCCGTATTGCTCGCGGGCTGCGACAAGTCGCTGCCGGGAATGCTGATGGCCGCGGCCAGGCTGGACCTCGCGAGCGTGTTCCTCTACGCCGGCTCGATCATGCCCGGGCACGTCAAGCTGTCGGACGGCACCGAGAAGGATGTCACCATCATCGACGCGTTCGAGGCCGTGGGCGCGTGCGCGCGCGGGCTGATGAGCGAGGAGGACCGCCTCGCGATCGAGAAGGCCATCTGCCCGGGCGAGGGCGCGTGCGGCGGCATGTACACCGCGAACACCATGGCTTCCGTGGGCGAGGCCCTGGGAATGTCGGTGCCCGGATCCGCATCGCCGCCGTCGGCTGACCGGCGCCGCGACTACTTCGCGCACAAGTCCGGCGAGGCCGTCGTCGAGATGCTCCGCCAGGGGATCACCGCGCGCGACATCATGACCAAGGAGGCGTTCGAGAACGCCATCGCCGTGGTCATGGCCTTCGGCGGCTCGACCAACGCCGTGCTGCACCTGCTCGCGATCGCCAACGAGGCCGAGGTCGACCTCACGCTCGACGACTTCGCTCGCGTGGCCGCGAAGGTGCCGCACCTTGGCGACCTCAAGCCCTTCGGCCAGTTCGTCATGAACGACGTGGACCGCGTGGGCGGCGTTCCCGCAGTCATGAACACGCTCCTCGAGGCGGGTCTGATGCACGGAGACGTCATGACCGTCACCGGCAAGACGCTCGCGGAGAACATGGCCGAGCTCAAGCCGGCGACCATCGACGGCCGCGTGGTGCGCGCCCTGAACAATCCCATCCACAAGTCCGGCGGCATCACCATCCTCAAGGGCACGCTCGCCCCGGAGGGAGCCGTGGTGAAGTCCGCGGGCTTCGACAACGACGTCTTCGAGGCGACTGCGCGCGTGTTCGACCGTGAGCGTGCGGCGCTGGATGCGCTCGAGGACGGCACCATCCAGGCCGGCGACTGCGTCGTCATCCGCTACGAGGGCCCCAAGGGCGGTCCCGGCATGCGCGAGATGCTCGCCATCACGGCCGCCATCAAGGGTGCCGGCCTCGGCAAGGACGTGCTGCTGGTCACCGATGGCCGGTTCTCCGGGGGTACGACGGGACTCTGCGTGGGCCACATCGCGCCCGAGGCTGTCGACGCCGGCCCCATCGCGTTCGTCCGCGATGGCGACCGGATCACGCTCGACGTCGCCAACGGCACGCTCGATGTGCACGTGTCCGAGGAGGAGTTCGAGGCGCGCAAGCAGGGCTGGGAGCCGCTGACGCACCAGTATAAGCGCGGCGTGCTGGCCAAGTACTCGAAGCTCGTGGGCTCCGCGTCGAAGGGCGCCGTGCTGGCCTGACCCCGGACGCCGCCTCTACCTGAGCGAAATGGATCCACTTCGCTCGCCTAAGGCCTTAGACGAGCGAAGTGGGCCCAACTCGCTCGTCTAAGGGCTTAGGGGAGCGAGAATCTACCGCCAGGGTGGCGTGGGCCGATGCGCGGGCTGAGTCGGCACTCAGGCTCCAGTGGGAGACACGGGCGGCTCAGAATCGACAGCCAGGCTCCGCTGGGGCGCTCAGGAAGCGGTCGAGGCGCCGTGTCTCATTATTCAAGACGGTGAACCACAATGTGAGATTGTTGGTCCGGATGGTGACACATGCTCGAAACGAGGCGTAGAGTCGGTCCCATGCAGACGATTCTCGTAGTTACCGGGCGCGCGGACACCTAGTCCCCAGCCAGGCAACGTCCGCGCGCATACCCCGACCGCCACCCAGGCCGAGGGGTTTTTTCATGCGAGGCGGATGCGAGAGCCGCCTTCACCACTCGACTCAATGGGAGAGAAGATGGCACAGGTCAAGGCCCCGAAGCCTTCGGCTCTGATGAGCCCTGCTCCGGCCAGCGCACGCACGCAGCCCAGTGCTGCCGCGACGCGCCACGCCGGCGAGACCATGACGGGAGCCCAGTCGCTCATCCGTTCGCTCGAGGCGGCAGGCGCGACCGACGTCTTCGGCCTTCCCGGCGGGGCGATCCTGCCTGCCTACGACCCGCTCATGGACTCGACGCAGCTGCGCCACATCCTGGTGCGTCACGAGCAGGGCGCTGGTCACGCTGCGCAGGGCTACGCGCACGCCACGGGCAAGCCCGGCGTGTGCATCGCGACGTCCGGCCCGGGCGCTACCAACCTTGTGACCCCCATCGCTGACGCCAACATGGACTCGATCCCGATGGTCGCCATCACGGGACAGGTGGCCGCCGGCGCGATCGGCACGGACGCCTTCCAGGAGGCGGACATCGTGGGCATCACCCAGCCCATCACCAAGCACAACATGCTGGTGACGGACCCGGCGGACATCCCGCGCGCGGTCGCCGAGGCCTTCTACATCGCCACGCACGGTCGACCCGGCCCGGTGCTCGTGGACGTCGCGAAGTCGGCGATGCAGACGCAGACGACCTTCCGTTGGCCAGACCGCATCGAGCTGCCCGGCTTCAACTCGGGCGCGCGCCCGCACGCGAAGACCATCCAGGAGGCCGCGCGCCTGCTCGCGACGTCGCGCCGCCCGGTCCTGTATGTGGGCGGCGGCGTGATCCGTTCGGGAGCCAGCGCCGGCCTGCGCCGCCTCGTGGACCTGTCCGGTGCCGCGGTCGTGACGACGCTGATGGCCCGCGGCGCGCTGCCCGACTCCCACCCCCAGCACCTGGGCATGCCCGGCATGCACGGCACGGTGCCCGCGGTGGCGTCGCTGCAGAAGGCGGACCTCGTGGTCGCGCTGGGCGCCCGATTCGATGACCGCGTGACGGGCAAGCTGTCGAGCTTCGCGCCGCACGCGACCATCGTGCACGCGGACATCGATCCCGCGGAGATCGGCAAGAACCGTGCGGTGGACGTGCCCATCGTGGGCGACCTCAAGGACGTGTTCGACGCCCTGGTCCCCGCGCTGCAGGAGGAGCACGCCCGCCACGGCAGGCCGGACCTCGAGGCCTGGTGGGCGCAGCTGGACGACTGGCGCACCACCTACGGCCTGGGCTTCACGCCCACGGACGACGGCCACTCGAGCCCGCAGCACGTGATCCAGCGCCTGGGCGAGATCGCCGGGCCGGAGACCACGTTCACGGCGGGCGTGGGCCAGCACCAGATGTGGGCCAGCCAGTTCATCAAGTACGAGCGCCCCAACTCGTGGATCAACTCGGGCGGCCTGGGAACCATGGGCTTCTCGGTCCCGGCCGCGATGGGTGCCAAGGTGGGCGAGCCGGACCGCACCGTGTGGGCGATCGACGGCGACGGCTGCTTCCAGATGACCAACCAGGAGCTGGTCACCTGCGCGATCAACGAGATCCCCATCAAGGTGGCGATCATCAACAACTCGTCCCTGGGCATGGTCCGCCAGTGGCAGACCCTGTTCTACAACGAGCGCTACAGCAACACGGACCTGCACACGGGCCACGGCACGCGCCGCATCCCCGACTTCGTCAAGCTGTCGGAGTCGATGGGCTGCGTGGGCCTCAGGTGCGAGACCGATGCGGACGTGGACGCCACCATCAAGCGCGCCATGGAGATCGACGACCAGCCCGTGGTCGTGGACTTCACGGTCTCGCGCGACGCCATGGTGTGGCCCATGGTCGCGGCCGGCACCAGCAACGACGAGATCCAGTACGCACGCGGCATCGCCCCCGAGTGGGACCGCGGCGAGGAGGAGTAAGGCCATGACCCAGCACACCCTCTCGGTGCTCGTCGAGAACAAGCCCGGCGTGCTCGCGCGCGTCGCGGGCCTGTTCAGCCGGCGCGCGTTCAACATCCACTCGCTCGCGGTGGGGCAGACCGAGCACCCCGAGATCTCCCGCATCACCGTCGTGGTCGACGTGGACGAGCTCCCGCTCGAGCAGGTCACCAAGCAGCTCAACAAGTTGGTGCACGTGCTCAAGATCGTCGAGCTCGAGCGCGAGAAGTCGGTCCAGCGCGACCTGCTGCTCGTCAAGGTCCGTGCCGATGCGCGCCAGCGCGCGGACATTCTGCAGATCGTCGACCTGTTCCGCGCGCACGTGGTCGACGTGGCGACGGACTCGCTCGTCATCGAGGCGGTGGGAGCCCCCGAGAAGCTCGAGGCGCTGCTCGCCGCGCTTCAGGCGCACGACGTCCGCGAGATTGTCCAGTCCGGCACCGTCGCCATCGGCCGCGGCTCCCGCTCCATTACGGAGCGCGCCTTCGAGCGCGTCAGCGCGTAGAAGGCGGCGCGGACCCAGCCACCGCATCGGCCCTCACCCAGGCTTGAACAGACCCGGCCCCTGTGCCACCCCAGCTTCACCGATTCCCATCTGAAGGAGAGAACCCCATGGCAGAGATGTTCTACGACAGCGACGCGAAGATCGAGCTCGTCCAGAGCAAGAAGGTCGCGGTCATCGGCTACGGCTCGCAGGGCCACGCCCACGCGCAGAACCTGCGCGACTCGGGCGTCGAGGTCCGCGTGGGTCTGCGCGACGGCTCGCGCTCGACCGCGAAGGCCGAGGACGACGGCTTCACCGTCCAGTCCGTCGCAGACGTCGCCGAGTGGGCGGACCTCATCATGATCCTCGCGCCGGACCAGCACCAGCGCGGCATCTACAACGACGAGATCAAGCCGCACCTCACCGCCGGCAAGACCCTCGCGTTCGCGCACGGCTTCAACATCCGCTTCGGCTACATCGAGCCGCCCGCGGACGTCGATGTCATCCTCGTCGCGCCCAAGGCTCCCGGCCACACCGTGCGCCGCGAGTTCGTCGCCGGTCGCGGCATCCCGGACATCATCGCCGTGGAGAACGACGCCTCGGGCCAGGCCTGGGACGTCGCCGTCGCCTACGCGAAGGCCATCGGCGGCACGCGCGCCGGCGTCATCAAGACCACTTTCACCGAGGAGACCGAGACCGACCTGTTCGGCGAGCAGTCCGTCCTGTGCGGCGGCACGAGCCAGCTGATCCAGTACGGCTTCGAGACGCTGACCGAGGCCGGCTACCAGCCGGAGATCGCGTACTTCGAGGTGCTCCACGAGCTCAAGCTGATCGTCGACCTCATGCACGAGGGCGGCATCACCAAGCAGCGCTGGTCGGTGTCCGACACCGCCGAGTACGGCGACTACGTCTCCGGCCCGCGCGTCATCACCCCCGACGTCAAGGAGAACATGAAGGCCGTGCTCGCGGACATCCAGTCGGGTGCGTTCGCGCAGCGCTTCATCGACGACCAGGACAATGGCGGCAAGGAGTTCGCGGAGCTGCGTGCCAAGGGCGAGGGCCACCAGATCGAGGAGACCGGCCGCGAGCTGCGCAAGCTGTTCGCCTGGAAGACCGCCGACCTGGACTCGGACTACGTCGACGGCCAGACGGCGCGATGACCGAGGGCACCACCTACAAGCTCGCGGTCGTCGCCGGCGACGGCATCGGTCCGGAGGTCGTGGCGGAGGGGCTCAAGTGCCTCGCCGCGGCGACCGAGGGGACGGGCATCGCGTTCGAGACCACCGAGTTCGACCTGGGTGCCCAGCGCTGGCACGCCACGGGCGACACGCTCACGGACGAGGACCTCGAAGCGATCCGCCAGCATGACGTGATCCTGCTGGGCGCGATCGGCGACCCGAGCGTCCCCTCCGGTGTGCTCGAACGCGGCGTGCTGCTGCCGCTGCGCTTCGCGCTCGACCAGTACGTCAACCTGCGCCCGTCCCGGCTGTACCCGGGCGAGGTCTCGCCGCTGCGCGACGTCGAGGACGTCGACTTCGTGGTGGTGCGCGAGGGCACCGAGGGTCCGTACGTGGGCAACGGCGGAGCGCTGCGCGTGGGCACGCCCCACGAGATCGCGACCGAGGTGTCCGTCAACACCCGTCACGGCGTCGAGCGCGTGGTCCGCTACGCGTTCGAGGTGGCGGCCAAGCGCGAGCGCAAGCAGCTCACGCTGGTGCACAAGCACAACGTGCTGGTGCACGCCGGCCACCTGTGGCGCCGGACGGTCGAGGAGGTGGCGCCGGAGTTCCCGGACGTGACCTGGGACTACCTGCACATCGACGCCGCGACCATCGTGATGACCACGAACCCGGGCCGCTTCGACGTGATCGTCACGGACAACCTGTTCGGCGACATCCTCACGGACCAGGCGGCGGCCATCTCTGGCGGCATCGGCCTGGCTGCGAGCGGCAACGTCAACCCCGACCGCACCGCGCCGTCGATGTTCGAGCCCGTGCACGGCTCGGCGCCGGACATCGCGGGCCAGCAGAAGGCGGACCCGTCCGCGACCGTGCTGTCCGTGGCACTGCTGCTCGACTTCCTGGGTTACCCCGAGCTGGGGCTGCGTGTGGAGGCTGCCGTGGCGGCCGATGCGGCGGCCAAGGGGGACAGCGTGCGCTCCACCTCCGAGGTGGGCGACGCGCTGGCGGCCAGGATCCGCGGCTAGGCTCGACCATCAAGCGCGCTGGGAGGCCCTCAGTGCTCGAATCAGCCGATTCTGAGCACTGAGGGCCTCCCAGGAAGCTCCACGAGAAGGAACCGACGTGACCGACACCATCGCCTCGAACGCCGCGGCCTTCGACGTGCGCCCCAACCCGAGCCCCACGCCGGAGGCGGACCGCACGGCAGCCCTCGCGGACCTCAAGTTCGGCACGCAGTTCACGGACCACATGGCCCGCATGCAGTGGCGCAAGGACGAGGGCTGGGGCGACCGGCGCGTCGAGGCCTACGGCCCGCTGCAGCTGGACCCGGCCGCGGCCGTCCTCCACTACGCGCAGGAGATCTTCGAGGGGCTCAAGGCGTACCGCTGGGAGGACGGCTCGGTCCACCTGTTCCGCCCCGAGGCTAATGCCGCGCGCTTCAACAAGTCCGCGCACCGGCTCGCACTGCCGGAGCTGGCGGTCGAGGACTTCATCGGCTCGATCGAGGCGCTGGTGACCGCGGACGAGGCCTGGGTGCCCGGCACCGAGGAATCCAGCCTCTACCTGCGTCCCTACATGTTCGCGTCCGAGGCATTCTTGGGAGTCCGCCCCGCCCACGTGATCGACTATCTCCTCATCGCCTCGCCGGTAGGCCCGTACTTCCCGGGCGGCGTGAAGCCGGTGAGCATCTGGGTCGCGCAGGGCTTCCACCGCGCCGGCCCGGGCGGCACCGGCGACGCCAAGTGCGGCGGCAACTACGCCGCGAGCCTGCTTCCTCAGCAGCAGGCCGCCGCGCACGGGTGCCAGCAAGTGCTGTTCCTCGACGCCCGCGAGGGCCGGTTCCTCGAGGAGCTGGGCGGCATGAACGTGTTCGTGGTGCGCCGCGACGGCACCATCGAGACGCCGCGACTCACCGGCACCATCCTCGAGGGCATCACCCGCTTCAGCGTGATTCAGCAGCTCGAGGACGACGGCCGCAAGGTGGTCGAGAAGGACATCACCCTCGCCGAGGTGCGCGACGGCGTCGAGTCCGGCGACATCGCCGAGGTCTTCGCGTGCGGCACCGCCGCCGTGGTCACGCCGGTGGGCCGTCTTGCGTCGCCCGAGTTCGACCTCACCATCAACGACGGCGTCGCCGGCGAGGTCACCATGGGCATCCGGCAACGCCTCACCGACATCCAGTACGGCCGCGACGAGGACACGTACGGCTGGATGCGCCGCATCGCCTAGGCGGGTTCTGGCTCCGTACGGAGGGCCGATGCGCGGGCCGGCTCAGCGAGCAGTCGCCCGTCGCGTTCGCGACGGCCAGCGGCGCTGAGCGGCAGTGCTCGACGCTGTGCGGTGTGGCGAATCCGTCGCCCTACGCGCCCGTAACCTACGTTCCCGTAGGTTAGAATGAGGCATGACCGAGAACGCCCTGTCCTCACCCAGCCTCGCCACCGTCGACGAGCGCCTGCACCTCACCGCGATGCTCGAGGCCCGCGCCGCCGCGCACCCTGAGCGGACCTTCGCGGAGATCAAGGATCCGGACGGCGCCTGGACGCCCGTCAGCCTCGCCGACTTCCACGCCCGCGTTCGCGCCACGGCCAAGGGCCTCATGGCCGCCGGAGTCGCCCCGGGCGACCGCGTCGCCGTCGTGGGCGACACCCAGATCGAGTGGTCGATCGCGGACTTCGCCGTGCTGGCCGCCGGGGGAGTGACCGTCCCGGTCTACCCGTCCTCCTCGCCTTCGCAGTTCGCGTGGATCATCGAGGACGCCGGCATCGACGTGCTCCTGGTGCAGGCCGCCGAGAACCGCGAGGCGATCGCGGGCGTTGCCCCGCAGGCCACGGTGGTAGAGCTCGATGCCGCGGGACTCGGCGCGCTCGTCGCTCACGGCACGGGAGTCTCCAACGAAGACCTGGACGCCCGCACCGCGGACGTGGTGCTCGACGACCTCGCGACCATCATCTACACCTCGGGCACCACGGGCCGTCCCAAGGGCGCGATGCTCACGCACCGCAACCTGGTCGAGCACGCCGCGAACGTCGAGCTCGACCCGTCCTTCGGCGCCTTCGTGCAGGGCGAGGGCACCCGCGTGCTGCTGTTCCTGCCGCTCGCGCACGTCTTCGCGCGCTTCGCGATGATCCTGGCGCTGAGCTCTGGCTCGGTCATCGGCTTCACGCCGTCGCACAAGACCCTCGCCGACGACCTCAAGTCCTTCCGTCCCACGTGGATGCCGCTCGTGCCGCGCGTGCTCGAGACCATCTACAACCGCGCGGACACATCGATGACTGGCATCAAGAAGGTCCTGTTCCGCTGGTCCGCGAAGGTCGCGCGCGAGATGTCGCGCGCGCAGGAGGCCGGCCACGTCAAGGCAGGTCTCAAGGCGCGCTACGCGATCGCCAACGGCCTGGTGCTGGGCAAGATCCGCACGCTGTTGGGCGGCCAGCTGGGCTACGTGCTCGCCGGCGGGGCCAAACTGCTGCCGGACGTGGGCGACTTCTTCCGTGGCATGGGCGTCACCGTCATGCAGGGCTACGGCCTCACGGAGACCACGGCCGCGTCCACCGGCACCCCCGTGGACGACAACCGCATGGGCACCGTGGGCCGTCCCATCGCCGGGTGCGAGGTGCGCCTCGAGGCGGACGGCGAGATCGCGATCAAGGGCGTCAACGTCTTCGCCGGCTACTGGAACGCCCCGGAGGCGACGGCCGCGACGCTGACCGACGGCTGGTTCACCACCGGCGACCTCGGCGAGATCGTCGACGGCCACCTCACCATCACCGGGCGCAAGAAGGAGATCCTGGTGCTGTCCTCGGGCAAGAACGTGCAGCCCGCGGTGCTCGAGGACGCCATGCGCTCGCACCCGGCGATCCAGGACTCCGTGGTGATCGGCGATGGCCGCCACTTCGTGTCTGCGGTGGTCGCGCTCGACCCGGTGCTGCTGCCCGCGTGGCTCGAGGCGCACGACCTGCCGCCCATGGACGTCGCGCAGGCGTCGGTGAACGAGAAGGTGCGCGAGCTCATCGGCCGCGCCGTCGCCGCTGCCAACGAGCACGTCTCCCGCGCCGAGGCGATCAAGGAGTACCGCATCGTCCCCCGCGAGTTCTCCGAGGCTCGCGAGGAGCTCACGGCGTCGCTCAAGGTGCGCCGCGCCGTGGTGCTCGAGCACTTCGCGGACGTGGTCGAGGCCATCTACGCCAAGGCCAAGCCGCCGGCTGCCGGCAACGCCTGACGGCGTTCTGAGGGCCGATGCGCGGGCTGGGTTCGCGCTCGGGCTGAAGTCGTCGCAGGATGGGAGTGTCCCGCGCACCCACGAGAGGGAAGCCATGGCACTCAAGGATCTGGCGCTGAGCAGCCCCGACATCGCCGATGGCGGTCGCATCGATGACCGCTTCGCCGGACAGCACGGCGGCGTCGCCCCGCGCATCGAAGTGAGCGGCGTGCCCGCGGACGCGGTCGAGCTCGCGCTGGTGTGCCACGACCCGGACGCGCCCCTGCCGCACGGCTTCACCCACTGGACCCTCTACGGGCTTGAGCCTGCCGACGGACTGATTGACGCATCGGCCGGCCGTCCCGGCCCCAACGACGATGGTGGCGTGGGCTACGTGGGCCCCTTCCCGCCTCCCGGCCACGGGTTGCATCGCTACTACTTCTGGGTCTACGCGCTGAGCCGGTCCGTCGAGGGCACGCCGTCGCGCGCTCAGTTCCTGGACGGTTGGGCCGATGCGGTGGTCGAGCAGGCGCGGCTCGTGGCGACGTACTCGGTGGAGTAGGGGACGTGGGCCCCGTGGTCGACCGCGCCGCCTATCGTCAGGCGGAGGTCGCGGCCTGGGCGTCGCACGGGCTCGACCCCGTGGAGCGGTCAGCGCCCGTAGCGTCGGGTGAGCGGTCGGTGCGGTGGCTCGAGACGGGGTCCGGGCCTCCGGTGGTTTTCATCCATGGGACGCCCACCGCCGGCGGGGTGTTCGCTCCTCTCGTCGCCGAGGTGCCCGACGTCACCGCTGTCGTGGTGGACCGGCCCGGCTGCGGCCTGAGCGACAGCTTCGAGCTCGACGGCCTCACCCCCGAGCGGCTGACCGAGATCAATGCCGAATGGCTCGATGCCGTCATCGACTCCGTGGGCGGTGGGCCGGTGGACGTGGTCGGCAACTCCGCGGGGGGAATGGCCGCCCTGAGCTACGCGGCGCAACGACCTGAGCGAGTCCGCTCACTGGTCTTGTCCGGGGTCCCTGCCGTGTTCGGTATGCGGCTGCCGCTCGGCATGCGCGCGGCCACCTTCCGTCCCGTGGCGACGGCAGTGGTGCGCCACGAACTGACCGAGCGGGATCTGCGGCGCTCGCTCACGGAGATCGGCCACGGCGACGCCATCGCGGCCGGGACAGTCACGCCCGAGGACTTCGCGGGGCGCATCGCGCTCAACCGGCTCACCGGCACCTATGCGCACGAGCTCGGGGTGCTGCGCCGTGTCGCGAGTTGGAGAGGGTTGCGGCGGGAGTGGGCTCCGGGCCGTGCTCATGTGTCGGCGCTCACCATGCCATCCCTGTGGTTGGTGGGGGACCGGGATCCGTTCGGTGACCCGGCGACCGTGCGGCGGTGGGCGCGCTTCGCGCGCGACTCTGGGGTGGTCGAACTTGCCGCTGGCCACCAGCCCTGGCTCGACGATCCGCCTGGACACGCCAGGATCCTCACGCAGTTCTGGGCGGCGGTTCCACGCCAGAGTTCACGAGTCACTGTGGACTGACTCTCAGCGTTCTCTGAGGTGCCCGCAGCAGGATGGGTGTCATGAGGCGGCACCATCCGGGTGCGGCGTGAGGAGAACCATCATGCGAGGTATCGAGTACAGCGTTGCTCCCGCCATCTGGGCGGGCGTCTTCTGGGTGCTGGCCGCGCTGGCGCTCGGCGCCGCCGCCTATCTGATCGCGCGGCTGGTCATGGATGGCCGTCGAAGCGAACTCGAACAGCAGGCGCCCGTGGGTGCCGCCGTCGCTGGTCCGACCGCCAAGACCATTCTCGACGAGCGTCTCGCCAAGGGCGAGATCGACGTCGATGAGTACCGCGAGCGTCTCGAGGCGCTCGCCACCTAGACCGAGGCGGGGCCGTCACGACCGGCCCGCGCCCGGGGCGTCCCGCACTTCCTCTCGCCGGGACGTCACCGCTTCAGCCCGGTTCGCGGCACCTGCCATGCCGCGGGCCGGGCTTGGTGCGTCTCCGGGTGCTGAACTCAGTGGACGTTGTAGATCAGCGTCACCTGCCCGGTGGGCAGGGGAGTCGCGGAGATCAGGTGGAGGCGCTGGTCCACGAGGTCGGCGTCCCACAGGTGCGTGCCGCGGCCCAGGACGATGGGCGCAACGCGCAGGCGGAGCTGGCTCACCTGACCCGCGCGCATCAGGGCGCCTGCGAGCCGCAGGCTGCCCCACACGATGATGTCGTTCTCGTACTTCGCTCGGAGCTTCATCGCGGTGTTCACGACGTCGCCGCTCTCGACGGTGGCGGGCTCGTACGAGCCCCACGGCGCCTCGGTCATGACGTGGGACACCACGTGCCGGGGGAGCGTGTTGATGGGCTCGGCGAGTGGATCATTCTTGGCTGCCGGCGTGGGCCAGTAGCTGAGGAACATGCGGTAGGTGCGAGCGCCCAGAAGGATGGCGTCCGCGTGCTTCAGCTCCTCGAGCGCTTGCTTGGTCATGGGGCCGGGTTCCGAGACGGAACTGTCGACCCAGTCGAGTTCGCCGTGGGGTCCGGCTGCGAACCCGTCGACGGTGACGTGCTGTTCAACGACGATACGTCCCATGCTTTCGAGGCTAGGACGGTTGGCGCGCGTCCGCTCGGTGAAGGGCGACGCTAGAGCGCGGCGAGGAAAGCGTCGAAGCGAGTCTTCAGACGATCTGGGTCCGGAGCATTCCCGCCCCGAGGGATGTGTAGAAGCCTGCGGCCGTGAAACTGCGTGAGGCTCTCTTTGACCGCGGCTCTCTCGTCCGCAGAATCGACGGTCCCACTCACGTGTATCTGCAGGTCTGCGTCGATGCCCAGGATCTGCGTGTCGAAGGCGCGATGGTGGTTGCGGCATAGTGACAGGCCGTTGGAGGCTACGGCCTGTCCGCGCTTGGCGTCGCGGTCTTGGATGATGTGTGCGGCCTCGAGTAGTTGCTTGATCGGCAAGTCGCACACGGTGCAGCAGTTGTCGTAGGCAGGCAAGACAAGCTCGCGAAACCGTGGCTGGTGGAGTCTCTGGTCCACTTCGCGCCTAACCCATCGCCTGAGGTCCTCTTCGACGACTGACTTCGGCTCGACTCCCAACCCAGTGAGTTCGATGGTGAACTCGAGATCGCTCGGGTCGTCGTCCACGACATGAACCATGCCCACTAGCAGGTAGACGTTCTTCACCGGACTGTAGAAGTACAGGACGGGTGTTCCGTGCACGAGCGCACTTCGTAGCTTGGTGTTCGAGGGTGCGGGTTTGCCGTCTGGCGTCGTCTCGTACGGGTATCTCCATACCCCTGGGGAGATCTCGCGGTCGGGATAGCGTCCGCGTTCGCTTGTCAACACCGACAGTGTGGACGCCCATCGACCGACATTGCGAATGCCGCGAGACACGTCTAGAAGCGGCAGGCGCGTGTCGTCAACGTGGTGTGTGAGCAACTCGTTCCTGGTCAGGTGGCCCTGTTTGTCCTGTCGCTTCACGAGGTCGTCGTAGATGCCCCAGCGCAGCGCATCCGAATCGACCACCATCCCTGCAGCTTGGCAGCTACCGCCCAAGCCGACAAGCGCATCGGCCTGGAATACCCACCCCACCCGCGCACGTTGCCCGGACCATGACAACCATCGGCATCATCGGTTCGGGCAACATCGGCTCGAACGTCGCACGCGCCGCCGTCGCGAACGGCTACCAGGTCGTGATCGCGAACTCACGCGGTCCCGAGACTCTTGACGAGCTCATCAACGAGCTCGGCGAGCACGCTCGCGCGGCAACCGTCGAGCAGGCGATCCGCGCCGGCGACATGGTCCTCATCGCGATCCCACTCAAGAACGTCATGGACCTCCCGGTCGAGCCGTTCGAGGACACGATCGTGCTCGACGCGAACAACTACTACCCGCAGCGTGACGGTCGCATCGAGGCGCTCGACACCAACGAGTCGACCACCTCCGAGCTCGTCCAGAAGCACCTCCCGCTCAGCCACGTGGTGAAGGCCTTCAACAACATCCCCGCCAAGCAGATCCCCACCGACGGACTGCCCAAGGGCGACCCCCGCCGCCGCGCGCTTCCCATCGCCGGCAACACCGACTCCGCCAAGGACCAGGTGGCGCACTTCCTCGACGATCTGGGCTTCGACATCGTAGACCTGGGCCCGCTGAGCGAGAGCTGGCGCGTCGAGCGCGACACCCCGTCCTATGTGAAGTACACGACCAAGGCCGAGCTCGAGGAACTCACCGCGGACGTCGAGCGCGTCCAGCAGGTCTGAACGCCCAGCCCCCGACAGTCAGGAGACACCCAGTGAAGGCAGTACTGAACGGCAAGGTCCTCGCCGAGGCATCGAAGGAGGATCTGGTCTTCATCGACGGCGCCTGGTACTTCCCGCCGGAGGCCGTGAGCGCGCAGGAGATCGAGTCGAGCGACACCCAGTACCACTGCTCCTGGCGCGGCGACGCTCAGTACTACCAGACCAACGACGGCGCGCAGCAGGACATCGGGTGGTCGTACCCCGGCATGTCGGACGCCGCCAAGGAGCGCGTGGGCAAGGATGTCTCGCGGTACGTCGCGTTCGACCGTACGGTCGACCTGGTCGAGTAGCGCGCCAGCAACGCGCCAGCGTCACACGAATCGTCACACGCACACTCACACGGGCCGTCACACGCCTGTCTTCCACCATGAACGTGTCTTCACAGAAAGGGACACGATCATGGAACTCAAGACCTTCTTCGACCACCTGGCCGATGCCATCACCTCGCGCGGCACCGTCGCGGTCCGCGACCAGCTGGAGGAGCTCGCGGACGAGGTGCGGGATTCACAGCCCGGCGCCGCCGCAGCACTCACCGACTGGGAGGGTGCCGAGATCGCCCGCGAGCGGGCCTTCTCCGTCATCCGACGCGAGCAACTGCACCGCCTCGCGCGCGAGCAGGTGCACGCATTCTCTGTCATCGGTGCGTAGTGGGGCGTAGCCTGGTGCCACTCAGCCCGGCAGCACGCGGCGAGGGGAGGCCCACCGATGCTGACCGTCCGTCTGCTCGGTCGCCCGCGCCTCGAGCGCGAGGGCGTGCCCGTGGCCGGGCCGCGCGGTCACAAGTCGTGGGCGCTCCTCGCGCGGCTGGTCCGCTCATCCGACCCGGTGTCCAGGCAGACTCTCGTGGACGAGCTGTTCTCGCAGGCCGACGACCCCATGGGTGCGCTGCGGTGGACGCTCGCGGAGCTCAGGCGCCGCCTGGGCGCACCCGAGGCGTTCCAAGGTGATCCGCTCACGGGGGACCTGGGGCCGGGCATCGAGGTGGACGTCACGGTCGCCGCGCTCGGCCGCTTCGCGGGCCCGCCCCCAGATGGGCGCTTCCTGGAACGCGTCGAGGTCCGCGACAGCGCGACCTTCGACACCTGGCTGCTGGTCGAGCGCGAGCGTGTCGACGCGGAGATCATTTCCGGCATCCGCGAAGCCACACTGCGGGCACTGGCCCGGGGAGAGGCGGAGAGCGCCATCGACCTCGCGCGCGTCATGGTTGCCCGCGACCCGCTGGAGGAGGGGCCGCACGTCCTGCTGATCTCCGCGCTCGCGGCAGCGGGCATGCGCGACGCGGCGGTGCGCCAGGCAGAATCCAGCGAGGCGATGCTCCGGCGCGAGTTGGGTGTCGAGCCCACAGGCGCGCTCAAGGATGCCGCCACGCCGCGGCAGGCGCCCGCACGGGCGGGCGTGTCGCCGCTCGCGACAGCGAAGGCGCTCCTGGCCTCGGGGATCGACGCGGTCTCGGCCGGCGTCGCGTCCGAGGGCACGGCGCGCTTACGAGCGGCTGCGGCGGCCGCCGAGCAGGCGGGCGATCGTGCGCTCATGGCCCAGTGCCTGCTCGAGCTCGGCACGGCGCTCGTGCACGGCGAGCACAACCACGACGATGAGGGCTCGGTGGTGCTGGGAAGCGCCATCGCCGCCGCATCCGACGTCGGGCTCGATGCCGTCGCGTCCCAGGCGCTCGCTGAGCTCGCGTACGTCGACGTCCTGTCCGGCCGGCGCGTCACGGCCGCAATTCACTGCGAGTGGTCGCGCGAACTCGCGGGCGACGACCCCATGCTGCTCGCTCACGTGGCGTCGATTGAGGCGACGGACCTTCACGATCGCGGCCACCTGGCCGCGGCGCGGGAGCGATACGGCGAGTCGATCGGCAACGCCAGGACCGCCGGAGAAGCCAGACGCGAGGCATGGGCCCTGGGTGTGGGCGTGCGGACGCTGTACTGGCTGGGCGACCTCACCGAGGCCCGCAGTTGGGTGGACCGCTCGCTCGCGATCATCGAGCGCGAGCGCTGGTCGGCGTTCCGGCCGTGGGTCGAGGCGTGGGGCGCGCACGTGGACCTGGCGCTCGGTGCGGATCCGCACGAGGTCATCACCCGGCTCGAGTCGACCTTCGCCCTCGCGTGCGAGCTGAACGACGCCTGCTGGCAGGGCATGTCCGCCAAGGCGATGACGCTTGCCCACCATGCGTTGGGCGAGAGCGACGCCGCACGCGACTGGATACTGACGGCCGCGGCCGCCTGCTCACGCGAGACCGACGCCTACGACTGGGTACGCGCTGATGTCGCCCTCGCCCACGCTGAGCTTGCGCTCGCCTGGGGTGAGCCTGACGTCGCCGAGGCACGCGCGGAGGACCTGCGCGTGCTGGCCGCGCGCTGCGGGTTCGTCGACATGCTCGATCGTGCAGCTGCGGTGCTGGAGAAGGTGGCGGGGGCGGACGTCACGGACGCGACGCTGAGCCGCGGAGGCCCGCGATGATCGAGTCCACCACGTGCTCGCCCAGCGCCTCGAGCACCTCGGGCGCCTGACCCTTCAACGGCCCGCGCGTCGCGATGTCCGCGAACCCATGCACGGCCGACCAGCACGGCCACTCCGCGTTGACGCGCTCCGCCGCGCTCAGCGCGCCAGAGGCCTCGCACGCGTCGAGCGCCTGGAGCAGCAGCAGGAATGGTGCCGGCACCTCGGCGTCCACCAGAACCGTCGGCGAAGCGCCGGAAGCGGGGTCGAACGTGAGCAGTGCGAGCTCGAACAGGCCCGGCTCCGCGAGCGCAAAGTCGATGTAGCCCAGCCCGACCCCGCGCAGCCGGGCGAGCGCGGCTGCCCGCTCTCCCTTCGCATCGGCCGTCTCGGTGCCGATGCGTGTCACGATCGCCTCCGCCAGGTGGTCCTGAGCAGCGAGTGCGACGGCGACCACGAGCGCACGGTGGTCGTCGAAGTGGCGGTAGGCCGATGCGGGGGAGACCCCCGCTTCCCGCGTCACGTCCCGCACGCCGACAGAGTCGACACCGCCGGTGCGCGCGAGCTGCAGCCCGGCGTCGATCAGCGCGGCGCGCAGGTCACCGTGATGATACGTGCGCGTGACTTGCGGCATCCCTTGCGCCTCCCGCGTCGTGGGCCTACAGTGGACCAGGTCGATGTGAACACTGTGAACATATCGTGAATGGCGCGGGAGCGCCACCAGATCCCCGCCCCGGGAGGACGCATGGACGACCTTGCCATCGAGACCGCCGGTCTCACCAAGATCTACGGCAAGCTGCGCGCGGTCGACAGCATCGACCTGGCCATCGCACGCGGCGGCGTGCACGGGTTCCTAGGACCTAACGGCGCCGGCAAGACCACCGCGATCCGCATGCTAGCGACACTCATCCGCCCGGACGAAGGCCACGCGCGCGTCCTGGGCCGCGACGTGGTCAAGCACGCCGACGAGGTGCGCGGGCTGGTGGGGCTCACCGGTCAATTCGCGTCGCTCGACGAGGACCTCACCGGTGCGGAGAACCTGCGCCTGATCGCGCAGCTCTATGGCTTCAAGGGAGCGGCCGCGTCCCGCCGTGCGGACGAGCTGCTCGACGCCTTCGGCCTGGCCGATGCGGGCGGCAAGCAGGTGAAGAACTACAGCGGCGGCATGCGCCGCCGCGTCGACATCTCGGCGTCCATCATCGTGAGTCCCGAGCTCCTGTTCCTGGACGAGCCCACGACCGGGCTGGACCCGCGCGCCCGCAACGAGGTGTGGGACATCGTGCGCGCGCTGGTCGACTTTGGCACCACCGTGATGCTCACCACCCAGTACCTGGACGAGGCCGATCAGCTCGCGGACCGCATCAGCGTCATCGACACCGGCAAGATCATCGCCGAGGGCACGTCGACCGAGCTCAAGGCGTCGGTGGGCGCGGGATCGCTCCACCTGCGCGTGATGCACCGTGACGATCGTGAGACCGCGCGCGACGTCCTGGTGCGGGAACTCGACGTGGACGTCATCCGCGAGGCCGACCCACAGGCGCTCAGCGCCTCCGTCGAGGACCGCGCCCGTGCCACGCGGGCGCTGGGAGCGCTCGAGGCCGCGGGCATCGATGTCGCGCAGTTCTCGCTCGGCCAGCCCAGCCTCGACGAGGTGTTCCTGGCCCTCACCGGCCATCCCGCAGAGGAAGCAGACGCCACTGAGGAGGAGGCGGCATGAGCACCACCGACACCACCCGCCCCGGAGTCCCGGCGACCACCGCCGAGCAGGCCAACGCGATCGCCACCGCGCTCGCCGGCGGTCAGCGACCGCAGCGCCCGAACGCCCTGTCGACGTCCGTCACGTTCGGCTGGCGCGCGCTGCTCAAGATCAAGCACGTCCCGGAGCAGCTGTTCGATGTGACGCTGTTCCCGGTGATGATGACGCTGATCTTCACCTACCTGTTCGGCGGCGCGATCGCCGGCTCGACGCAGGACTACATCGCGTACCTGGCGCCCGGCATCCTGGTGCAGTCGGTGCTGTTCATCACCATGTACACCGGCGCGACCCTGCGCGAGGACATCGACAAGGGCGTGTTCGATCGCTTCCGGTCGCTGCCCATCTGGCGGCCATCCGCCCTGGTAGGCATGCTGCTGGGCGATGCCGTGCGCTACACGATCGCCGCCACCGTCACGGGCATCGTGTGCGTGTTCGTCGGCTGGCGGCCTGAAGGTGGCATCGCCGGCGTCGCGCTGGGAGTCCTCACGCTGCTGATCTTCGCGTTCGGCCTCACGTGGGTGTGGACCTTCCTGGCGCTCATCCTGCGCTCGCAGCGCGCCGTCATGGGCGTGTCGATGATGATCCTCATGCCACTGGTGTTCGGGTCGAACATCTTCGCGGATCCGTCCACGATGCCCGGCTGGCTGCAGGGCTGGATCTCGGTGAACCCGGTCGCTCATGTGGTGGACGCGGTGCGCGGGCTCATGGACGGCACCTCCGTGGCGGGCGAGATGGTGTGGGTCGTGGGCTGGTCGGCGGCCCTGGTCGGCGTCTTCGGAACCCTCACCATGTGGAAGTACCGCGATCCTCGCTGAGTACCGGAGAGCACATCCCTGGTAGGCGCATCAAGGACCTTGGTGGTCTGCGAAGACGGCGCGGATGGGGGACCATAGTGGGGTGAACGTTGCGCTCCATTCCGACACCCGCACCTACTTCCACACCCTCGACGGAGCGATGGCCGATTTCGCGCTCTCGCTGGGCGCGGTCGACCGCGTCCGCGACGCTGTGCGTGGACTCGACTTCGAGCACGTCTTCATCCCCGGCACCCGCGACTACATCGCCTTGGAGGCGGCCGATGCGGGGGAGCCAGTCGCGTACATCACGCCCACGTTCGTCGCGCTGCACCCCCGTGGCGGCTCGTCGAGCTTCGTCGAGATCGCTGCGCCCGAGCCCGTCGCCCCGCCCGAGCCCGCGCCGGCCGCGAAGCCAGCCCGCGCATCGGCCGGTCGCAAGGCCGCTGCGAAGGCGAGCGAGCCTGCGGTGGCGCTGTGCCCCACGTGCTTCGTCGGCCTGCCCGCGACGGGCGTGTGCGACTTCTGCGGGTAGCCGCTCGCTGAGCCGACGCCCGTGCGGCGCGTGCGTGGCAGCGCGGCGCGAACCGCAGTTAAGGTGACGGAATGGACACCACGACGCCCTCCGACGCCGTGACGTATGCCGTGACGCCCAACCCGGCGCCCGCATCGGCTGACGAGCGTGCCCGCCGCATGGACTCCCAGCCGTTCGGAACCGTCTTCACCGATCACCTGGCGAAGGCCACGTGGACGTCGGACGCCGGATGGCACCACCGTCGCGTCGAGCCCTTCGGCGATCTGGTGCTACACCCGGGCGCGACCGTGCTGCACTACGGCCAGCAGGTGTTCGAGGGGCTCAAGGCGTATCGCTGGGCTGACGGCTCCGTGCACCTGTTCCGGCCCGAGGCCAACGCCGCGCGCTTCGCGACCTCCGCGGTCCGCATGGCGCTGCCGCCGCTGAGCGAGGACGACTTCATCGGGGCGATCGAGGCGCTGATAGGCGTGGATGCGGCCTGGGTTCCCGGCGCCGACGAGACGTCGCTGTACCTGCGCCCCATGCTGATCGGCACCGAGGCGTGCCTGGGCGTGCGGCCGTCGCAGACCGTCGAGTTCGTGCTGCTGGCCTCTCCCGTGGGGGCGTACTTCCCGAACGGCGTGAAGCCGGTGTCGATCTGGGTCGCGCAGGGCTTCCATCGCGCGGGGGCGGGTGGGACCGGCCAGGCCAAGACCGCCGGCAACTACGCGGCCTCGCTGCTGCCCCAGCAGCAGGCGCAGGATCACGGCTGCGACCAGGTGCTGTTCCTCGACGCCTCGCGCGACCTGTACGTCGAGGAGCTGGGCGGCATGAACGTGTTCGCGGTGCGGCGCGACGGCACCGTGTGGACGCCGCGCGTGACCGGCACGATCCTCGAGGGCGTGACGCGGTCCTCGGTGATCGAGCTGCTGCGGGCCGACGGCCGCGAGGTGGTCGAGCGGGACATCTCGATCGACGAGTTGCGCGACGGCATCTCCTCGGGTGCGATCGAGGAGTTCTTCGCGTGCGGCACCGCCGCGGTCGTGACGCCGATCGCGCGCCTCGTGACGCCCTCGTACGACCTCGTCATCGGGGACGGTGGCCCTGGCACGCTCACCACGTCTCTGCGCGGGCGCCTCACCGACATCCAGTACGGGCGGGCCGAGGATCACCTCGGGTGGATGCGGCGGGTGCTGTAGCGGCCGTTGTCTTCGGAGCCGTCCCCAGGCGCTGGTGTGCGGCGGCGCTCCACAGCGCAGCGCCGATGCGCGGGCTGGCTTCTGCGGCGGCGCATACTGTTCACGACATGCCGAACCAGAATGCCGAGTACCGCTCCGATCCCTCGGTCCCCGAGTACACGCTGACACGCAAGAAGATGCGCAACATGCGGATGCGGATCGACTCGCGGACGCTCGAGGTGCGCGTCTCCGCGCCCCACTCGACGCCGCTGTGGCGCATCGACTCGTTCGTGGCTTCGCGTGCGTCGTGGATCAATGAGCGCATCGCGGCGCTGGCGGCGGTGCCGGAACCGCTGGTGCACGGCGCGGAGGCGGAGCGCTGCCGGGCGGTGCTCGAGGAGTGGCTCGACGAGCTCATGCCGGTGTGGTGCGAGCGGTTCGACGTTGCTCCGCCTCACCTGAGCCTGAGGATCATGCGCTCGCGGTGGGGCAGTTGCCGAGCCTCGACCCGACGCATCACGCTCAATCTGGAACTCGCGCGGCGGGGCTATGGCATGGCCGAATACGTTCTCGTCCACGAGCTCAGCCACCTGTTCGAGCTCAATCACGGGCCGCGGTTCTACGCGCTCATGGACCATCACCTGCCGGACTGGCGGGAGCGCAAGGCGGCTCTGGGGCCGCTGTAGTCGCTCTCTGGCTCACGTGATACCAGAGTGATACCGTGGGGGAATGGCGATGACCGTGCGCATGACCGCGGAGCAGGACGCGATGCTGACCAAACTCGCGGCCGAGTGGGGCGTGTCCAAGAACGAGGCGATCGTGAGGGCCGTGGAGGCCGCCTCTCGTGAAGACTCGACGGACGCAGCGTTCATGGACGCCTACGAGCACGTGAGCGGCAAGTATCGCGACGCGCTCGATCGCCTCGGCTCGGTCTGATGGACGTCCGGTACCCGACCTTCGCGATTGCCGTGAAGGTGATCGTGCGCGAAGGCATCGGGCCGATCCGCGACGAGGGACTCCTCGAGTCAGCGCTCGCACGCCCGGCGACCACCGTCATGGGATCGGATGCCTACCCGACGCTCGAGACCAAGGCCGCGGCACTCCTTCACTCGCTGTGCCTGAATCATCCACTCGTCGACGGCAACAAGCGGCTCTCCGCTCTGATGGCGGTCATGTTTCTGCGCGTGAACGGACGGGAACTGGCTCTCGACAACGACGAGCTGTTCGAGTTGACCATGGCTGTCGCGTCCGGCGATCTGCGGGATGTCGACGAGATTGCCGCGCGACTGCGCACCACACCGCGCTAGGGCGACGTACCACTGCCAGCACGACCCGCGCATCGGCCCTGTGCCATCCCTGGTGGGTGTGCCATACTGGCCGCGATGCACACCGCGATCATCATTCCGTAGCGCGTCGGCGAGACCCTCCCGACGCGCAGCCTCCCGCACCCTGGGGGGCTTTTTTGTTGGAAGGGCGAGCCGCGCCAGAACCGAGGAGCACCACGATGACGGATCTCGCAGTCGAGGTCTACGACACCACCCTGCGCGACGGCGCGCAGCAGGAGGGCATGAACCTGTCCGTCGCGGACAAGATGGCGATTGCGCCGCTGCTGGATGAGCTGGGCGTGGGCATCATCGAGGGCGGCTGGCCCGGCGCGGTGCCCAAGGACACCGAGTTCTTCGCGCTGGTCGCCAAGGAGCTGTCGTTCAGGAACGCGCAGTTCGCGGCGTTCGGCATGACGCGGCGTGCGGGCTCGACCGCGGCCGCAGACCCGCAGGTGCGGGCGCTGCTGGACTCCGAGGCGCCCATCATCACGCTGGTCGCCAAGTCCGACATCCGGCACGCGGAGCGCGCGCTGCGGGTCCCGCCCGAGGAGAACCTCCGGATGATCGAAGAGACGGTGGCGTTCCTCGTGGGCGAGGGCCGGCGTGTGGTCCTGGACGCCGAGCACTTCTTCGACGGCTACCGCTACGACGCGGACTACTCGGTGAAGGCGCTGCAGGTGGCGGAGGCCGCGGGCGCGTCCACCCTGGTGCTGTGCGACACCAACGGCGGCATGCTGCCCGACGACGTCAGCGCGATCGTGGCGGACGTGCGCGCGCGGACCTCGTCGCAGCTGGGCATGCACGCGCACAACGATTCCGGGTGTGCCGTCGCCAACTCGATGGCCGCGGTCGCCGCGGGTGCGACGCACGTCCAGGGCTGCGTCAACGGCTACGGCGAGCGCACCGGCAACGCGGACCTGGTGGCTGTGGTCGCGAACCTCGAGCTCAAGCGCGGCGTCAGCGCGCTCGCGGGCGACGGCCTCGCCGAGTCCACGCGCATCGCCCACGCGATCTCCGAGATCACCAACATCGCGCCCTTCGCGCGCCAGCCGTACGTGGGGGCATCGGCCTTCGCGCACAAGGCGGGCCTGCACGCGTCCGCGATCCGCGTGGACCCCGACCTCTACCAGCACCTCGACCCGGCGCTGGTGGGCAACGACATGCGCATGCTGGTGTCCGACATGGCCGGTCGCGCGTCGATCGAGCTCAAGGGCAAGGAGCTGGGTTTCGACCTCGCTGGTCAGAACGAGTTGCTGGGCCGCGTGACCGAGCGGGTGAAGCACGCCGAGGCCGCCGGCTACACGTTCGACGCTGCGGACGCGTCCTTCGACCTCCTGCTGCGATCCGAGATGGGCGCCATGCCCACGTTCTGGGACACCGAGACGTGGCGCGTGCGGGTCTCGTCCAAGCCGGGCGACCCCACGGATGCGGACGCCGAGGCCGTCATCAAGCTCCGCGCCGGCGGCGAGCGCATCGTCGAGGTGGGCGAGGGCAACGGCCCCGTCAACGCCCTGGACCACGCGCTGCGCGACGCGTTGTGCGGCGCCTACCCCGAGATCGAGGAGTTCGAGCTCACTGACTTCAAGGTGAGGATCATGGAGGCCTCGCACGGCACTGACGCCGTCACGCGGGTCCTCATCACCACGGTGCACCGCGAGACGGGCGAGCTGTGGCGGACCGTGGGCGTGGGTCCCAACGTCATCGAGGCATCGTGGGAGGCGCTGTCGGACTCGCTCGTGTACGGCCTGCTGAAGGCGGGCGTGGCCCCGCGCTAGACCGCGACGCCCACCAGGTGGCCGATGCCGTACGTGATCGCCATCGCCAGCGATCCTCCCAGCACGTTGCGAATGATCGCGCGCCGGTAGCTCGAGTGCGCGAGCCGCGCTGACGTGTAACCGGTGGCCGCGAGCGCGATCGCCACGGCCGCGAACGTCACGGGCACCTGATACGCGGGCGGGGGAAGCAGGATCATCAGGACCGGCAGCAGCCCGCCGAGCGTGAACGCGATCAGCGACGCGATGCCGGCGTGCCAAGGGTTCGTGAGCTCGTTGGGGTCGATGCCGAGGTGCATGCGCGCGTGGATCGAGACCGGGTCGTGCGCGGTCTGCTCGACCGCCGCTGCACGTGCCGTCGCCTCCGACATGCCGGTGTCCATGTTGAGCTGCACCAACTGCTCGAGTTCCCACTCCGGACGCTTGCGATGCCAGCGCCGCTCCCGCCTCAGCTGCTCGCTCTCGGCGTCGCGCTGCGAGGACACCGACACGTATTCGCCCACGCCCATCGACAGCGCACCCGCCACGAGCCCAGCGATGCCCGCGGTGAGGATGGCGGCGTGGTTCTCGGGTGCCGCGGCGGCGACGCCGATCACCAGACCGGCCATCGACACGATGCCGTCGTTGGCGCCCAGCACCCCGGCGCGGAGCGCGTTGAGGCGACCCGAGACCGAGGTCTCGTCGATGTGCTCCGGGTCGCGGCGCGTGAACATGAGACCAGGCTAGAACGGCGGCGAGCTGTGGCGCTAGGAAGGCATACCTGACTTTCGGAGCACCGAAACCCCTGCTAAACCCTTCCCCCTCACCCCCGCGAAATGGATCCCTTTCGCTCGTCTCAGCGCTTGGGGAAGCGAAAAGGACCCATTTCGCGGGATGGGCGGCTACTGCGGGCCTACCGCCAGGATCTCGATCGCCGGAGAACCTGCCTCGTCGGACGCGTCGAGGTCCACGAGCGCCGTGATGGCCCAGTCGTGGTCGCTCGCGGGATCGTCGAGCACCTGGCGTACCAGCCACGACCCCTCGGGTAGGGCCGCATCCGGCGCTGAGGCCAGGGCTGCGCGCGCCCGCCCCTCGTCGTGGTCGCCGCCGGGCTCTACAAAGGTGATGAGCGCCGCGGAGCGGGCGTCCGGTCCGATGCCGATCGCCTGGTCGCCCTGCTCCTCGAACAGCGGGTCGAGCGCGTCGCGCCACGCATCGGCGTTCCAGCCCGAGCCGGCGTCCAGAGCGCCGAGTGCCGGGTAGTCCTCGCGTGCCGCGAGCTCGACGCGGCGGAACAGGGCGTTGCCGACAAGGCGCCTCAACATCCGCGGGTTTCCCGTCATGGGCCGGGCGGGGCCGCCGACGGAGGGGGCTGCGGCAACGGATGCGGGGTCCACGTCATCGCCCAGGCCCACCTCGGGGTTCATCAGCCGCTCCCACTCGTCCAGCAGCGACGAGTCGGTCGAGCGCACCACGTCGCCCAGCCACTCCGTGATCGCCTCGACGTCGTCCGTGCGGTGCTCGGCGGGCACTGTCTGCCGCATCGCGCGATACGCCTCCGCGAGGTAGCGCAGCACCACGCCCTCGGTCCGCTCGAGCCCGTAGGCGGACACCAGGTCGCGGAAGCTCATGGCCTTCTCAAGCATGTCGCGCACCACGGACTTGGGAGACAGCTCGGCGTCGAGGATCCACGGGTTCACCCGCCGGTAGGTGAGGAACGCGGGCTCGAGCAGGTCAGCGAGCGGCCGGGGCCACGTGACCTCCTCGAGCAGGTCCATGCGCTCCTCGTACTCGATCCCGTCGGCCTTCATGGCCGCCACGGCCTCGCCCCGCGCCTGGTGCTGCTGCGCGACCAGCACCTGGCGCGGGTCGGACAGCGTCGCCTCGATGACGGAGACCACGTCGAGCGCGTGGTCGGGCGCGTCCACGTTGACCAGGTCCATGGCGGCGAGGGCGAACGGCGACAGCGGCTGGTTGAGTGCGAAGTGGCGGGGTACGTCGACCGTGAGGCGCACGGTCGGTCGCTCGCCGCGGGGGTGCGACGGGTCCGGCACGCGCACCTTCTCGACCACCCCGGCGATGCGCAGGGAGCGGTAGATCCGTAGGGCCTGGCGCGCGTGGGCGGAGCGCTGCGCGTCGGTCTCGTGCACGGACTCGAGCAGGTCCCGCATGGCGACCACGGGGTCCTGAGCCTCGCGGCCCAGCGCCTCGTTCGCCACCCCGCGCGACAGCAGGTTCAGCACCATGGCGTGCGTGACGGAGAAGCTCGAGGTGAGCGGCTCGGGAGGAGCATCGCGCAGTCGCTCGAAGGTCGCATCGGTCCAGTTCACGGAACCCTGCGGCGCCTTCTTGCGCACCACCTTCTTGAGCTTCTTGGGGTCGTCTCCGGCCTTCGCGAGAAGCTTGCGGTTCTCGATCACGTGATCGGGCGCCATCACGATCACTTCACCCTCAGTGTCGAAGCCAGCGCGGCCCGCGCGCCCCGCGATCTGGTGGAACTCGCGCGCAGTGAGGTGACGCATGCGCTCGCCGTCGTACTTCACGAGTGAGGTCAGCAGCACCGTGCGGATGGGCACGTTGATGCCCACGCCCAACGTGTCCGTGCCACACACCACCTTCAGCAGCCCCTGCTGGGTCAGTCGCTCGACGATGCGCCGGTACTTGGGCAGCATCCCGGCGTGGTGCACCCCGATGCCCGCCCGCAGGAACTTGCTCAGCGTCTTGCCGAAGCCCGTGCCAAAGCTCACCCCAGCCAGCGCATCGGCGATCGCGGCCTTCTCCGTCTTCGAGGCGACGTTCATGCTCAGCAGCGCCTGCGCGCGATCCACCGCGTCCTTCTGCGTGAAGTGGACCACGTAGACGGGCGCGCGGCCGGACTCGACCAGGCCCTCGACCACCTCGGGCAGCGGCTCGACGCAGTACTCGAAGCTCAGCGGCACCGGGCGCTCGGTGGTGGTGACCTCCGCGACGGCGCGGCCGGTGCGCTCGGTGAGGTCCTCGACCAGCCACTCGGTGTCGCCCAGCGTCGCTGACATCAGCACGAACTGCGCTCGCGGCAGTTCGAGCAGCGGCACCTGCCACGCCCAGCCGCGCTGCGGGTCGGAGTAGAAGTGGAACTCGTCCATGACCACGAGCGACGCGTCCGTGGCGGCACCGTCGCGCAGCGCCAGGTTGGCGAGGATCTCGGCGGTGCAGCAGATGATCGGCGCGTCAGGGTTCACCGCGCTGTCGCCCGTCATGAGCCCCACGTTCTGCGACCCGAACAGGTCGATCAGCGCGAAGAACTTCTCGCTCACCAGGGCCTTCAGCGGCGCGGTGTAGAAGGTGCGGCCGCCGGTGCCGCCCTGGTGGGCGGCGAGGGCGGCGAAGTGGGCGCCTGCCGCGACCAGCGACTTCCCGGAGCCCGTGGGCGTCGCGAGGATCACGTGCGAGCCGGAGACGATCTCGATGAGCGCCTCGTCCTGGTGCGGGTACAGCGGCAGGCCGGTGTCCTCCGCCCATGTCGCGAAGGCCTCGTAGAGCGCGTCGGGGTCGGGCGCGACGCCCGGCTGGGGCTGGGGCAGGCGGGACAGGAGGGTGGCGTCGGCGGAAGTCATCGGGAACATTGTGACGGACGGTGACGTGAGCGTGGTGTGCCTCGTGACCGTGCGAATCGCAGGAGGGGTGGACGTGGTGTGCCTAGTTTGGGGCGCGCTCGCCCATGACCGCGGTGCCCACGCGCACCATGGTGGCGCCCTCGGCGATCGCCCACTCGAGGTCGCGGGACATGCCCATCGACAGGTGCCACGCGTCTGCCAGGGGGAACTCGCCGCGCTCGGACCGGATCAGCGCCGCGTCGCGGATGTCCCGCAGGCGGCAGTAGCCAGCGCGCACGGCGTCCTCGTCGGTCGAGTTGAGGCCGATAGTCATGAAGCCCGTGACGGTCAGGAACGGCAGCGCCTGCACCGCGGTCGCGAGAGCGAGCGCCTCATCGGGGTCGACGCCCGCCTTCGACTCCTCGCCCGAGACGTTGACCTGGATCATGACGTCGAGGTCGCGCTCGGCCTCGAGGCACAGGCGCGAGAGGCGCTCCGCGAGCCGCATCGAGTCCACGGTCTGCACGCAGTCGGCGAACTCGACCGCGATGCCGGCCTTGTTGCGCTGCAGCTGCCCGATCACGTGGACCCGCGCCCCGGCGGCACGCAACGCTGCGCCCTTCTCGGCCAGCTCCTGCATGCGCGACTCTCCCACCACGGCACCGCCGGCGGCGACGACGGCCGCGGCCGCATCGGCGTCCCAGGTCTTGGTCGCCACGAGCACCTGCACCCCGGCGCCGGCACGGCCGCACTGCGCCTCGGCGATGTGCACGCGCGCCTTGACCTCGTCGAGGCGCTCGGCCGGGTTCCAGTCAACGGGGGCGGAGGAGAGCGGCGTCATGAGTCCTTCCTGATGAGGGCGAGGGTGGCGCCGGTGAGGCGCACCAGGTCCGTCGGGGCGAGTGAGATGTCGAGGCCACGCTGTCCGCCGGAGACGTAGACGCGATCCCGGTCGAGCGCCGACGCATCGAGGACCGTGGGCAGGCGCTTGCGGCCGCCCAGCGGGGAGATGCCGCCCACGACGTAGCCGGTGGCGCGCTCGGCCGCCACAGGGTCGGCCATAGTCGCGCGCTTGGCGCCCAGCGCCTTCGCGACCGCCTTGAGGTCCAGCGTGCCGTCGACCGGCGTGATCGCCATCGACAGCGTGCCGTCCGCGAGAACGCAGAGTGTCTTGAACACGGCGGCCGGGGACACTCCCAGCGCTTCCGCGGCCTCGAGTCCGTAGGACAGTTCGGACGCCGCATCGTGCTCGTACGGATGCAACTCATGCGCGACGCCGGCACGGATGAGGGCGGCGACAGCAGGGGTGCTGGCGGAGGCGCGGCGCGACATGGCCACCAGTGTGCCGCATCGGGAGGGCCCCGCAGATGGCCTATCGTGACGGCGTGAGCGAGTTGACGCACGTGGACATGTGGACCGACGGCGCCTGCAAGGGCAACCCCGGCGTGGGCGGCTGGGGCACGCTGATGCGATCCGGCGGCAAGGAGCGCGAGCTGTTCGGCGGCGAGCGCGAGACCACGAACAACCGCATGGAGCTCACCGCAGTGATCGAGGGCCTCGCCGCTCTCAAGCGCCCGTGCGACATCACGCTCCACGTCGACTCGCAGTACGTCATGAACGGCGTCCAGTCCTGGATGGCCGGGTGGAAGCGCAACGGCTGGAAGACGCGCGACAAGAAGCCCGTGAAGAACCAGGAGCTCTGGATGGCGCTCGACGAGCAAGTCGCCCGTCACCAGATCGAGTGGGTCTGGGTCAAGGGTCACGCGGGCGATCCGGGCAACGAACGCGCCGACGCCCTGGCCAATCTGGGCGTCGACGAGGCGCGCGCCTCCTGACCATGGAGGCTCTGCCGGCCACGATCGCGGCGCCGGTCGAGTGCCGGCTCGAGGTCAAGCGGTCGGTCTTCCTGGCCCACCTGGCTCCGGTGGCATCCGTCGAGGGAGCCGATGCGGTGGTCGCCTCCCGCCGCAAGGAGCACTGGGACGCGCGGCACCACTGCACCGCGCTGATCGTGGGCCCGCACGCCGACCGTCAGCGATCGAACGACGACGGCGAGCCAGCAGGGACCGCTGGCGCGCCCATGCTCGAGGTGCTGCGCCACCGCGACGTCACGGATGTGGTGGCGGTGGTGACGCGGTGGTTCGGCGGCACACTGTTGGGGGCGGGCGGGCTGGTGCGGGCGTACGGCAGTGCGGTGTCGGGCGCTCTCGACGCCGCGACCTGGGTGGATCGTGTCCACCTCACGCGCGTCACCGCGGAGGCGCCGCATGCCGAGGCCGGCCGCCTCCTCGCTTACCTCCACACCTGGGCGGACACGCATCGGGCGGTCCTGGACGAGCCGGAGTACGGCGCCCAGGCGCGCCTGTCGCTGCGGGTGCCGCCGGAGCTGGTCGCGACGCTCGGCGCGGATGTCGCCGCCCTCACCGGGGGCGCTGTCTCGGTGGTTCCCGGCGACACGGTCGTGGTCGATCGCCCGCGCGCCTAGATGCGCTCCGCCAACTAGGCTTGACGCGGCGGAGGGACGGCTGATGGCATTCGTACGCGGAGTTGGTTGGGTGTTGGCGTACTTCTTTGGCGTCGGCGGGTTCTTTGTCGCTGGGGCCTCCTTGACGATGGGCGAAGCTCCGGAAATCGGACCTGTCATCGGTATGGGCGTGGGCGTGGTTCTTTGGCTAGTTCTGTCGAGAACGGGCGAGGCCGCGCGCGACGAATCGCTGGCCATGCAGCAATCTAAGGCGCCACACCTTGCGACTAATGGCACCGAAATGGGCGTTTCGAGACTCCCGGATGACTGGAGTCGAGCGCTGGCAAGCAGAGGCCTCTCGCGCGCAGAGATCGACCGGACGGTCGATGGTGCATACCGCGCGGCCCCTGGTCGGGTCTACCCTGAGCCCCACGAGATCTTCCGAGCTTTCGATCTGACACCGCTCGACGCCGTGAAGGTCGTCATTGTCGGGCAGGACCCATATCCAGAAGGACGTAGCGCTTGCGGCCTGGCCTTCTCGGTACCCCGCGGAGTCAGAGTTCCGTACTCTCTCGGTCGCGTCTACTCAAGAATGGAAGCAGAGCTCGATCCTGGTGCGTTCACGCGACCCGAGCACGGAGACCTTACTGCGTGGGCCCGGAACGGAGTCCTGCTGTTGAATAGCGCGTTGACCGCTATCGGGGGCAAGCCCGGTTCCCAGATAGCGGACTGGGCTCGATTCACGCGTACGGTTCTGGAAGTCGTCAACCAGCGCTCGGCACCGGTGGTGTTCATGCTGTGGGGTGACGAGGCCATTGCGCTTGGCGACGGGATTCCCCTAGATGAAGTCCGCCACAAGGTATACCGGTCAACTCATCCACGACGCGAAGAACCGTCGAGGTTTCCGCGGTTTGCTGGCACTGCACAGTTCATCGGCGCGAATGCCTTCCTCGAGTCCAAGGGTCGAGGCCAAGTCAACTGGGCACTCGACTAGCGGCCTCACAACGAGCATTCCTCAAGGGTGTGATGTCTCAGCGAAGCCGCACGTCCTGGCACCTCTGCTTCCTGTCCCTCTTGAGTCCCGGCTCGAGCCAACACCGTTGGAACACGTACGGGACTGCTGCGGGTCACGGTCGTGGCCGGCGACACGGTCGTGGTCGCTCGCCCGCGCGCTTGAGGCTCAGGTGGCCGGACTGCGCGCGCGATGCGGCACGATGGCGCCATGACGTCGTTCAGCCGCACCGCCGGCATGCCGCTGCTGGTGCTCGTGGGGCTCGCGTGCCAGGAGGCGGGCGCGGCCGTCGCGGTGACGATCATCCCGGAGATCGGTGCGTGGGGCGTCATCGCGACGCGGCTGCTGTTCTCGGCGCTCGTGCTGCTGCCGTTCGCGGTCGTGAGCCTGCGCCGGGGCGCTCGCGTGCACTGGCTCACCGTGCTCGCCTTCGGCGTCTCCCTCGCGGCCATGAACGCCTTCTTCTATCTGGCGCTCGCCCGCATCCCGCTGGGCGTCACCGTGACCATCGAGGTGATGGGGCCGCTGGTGCTGAGCGTGTTCGCGAGCCGCAGCTGGCGGGGCCTGCTGTGGGCGGTGCTCGCGGGAACCGGTGTCGCGCTGCTGGGCGGCGGCGCGCAGGACCTCGATCCGCTCGGGATGCTGTTCGCCGGTGGAGCTGCCGTGATGTGGGCGGCGTACATCCTCACCGCCCGGGCGGCCGGAGCGAGCATGCCCGGCGTGGTGGGCCTCGCGCTCGCGACCGCGGTGGGTGCGCTGCTCACGGTTCCGGTGGCGGGCGTGGTGGTGGGCGAGGCTCTGCTCAACCCCGCCGCGCTCGCGCTCGCCTTCGCGGTGGCGGTGCTGAGCTCCGCGATCCCGTACGGGATCGAGCTCAGCGCGCTGCGACGCATGAAGGCGGAGACCTTCGCGATCCTGCTGGCTCTGGCGCCGGCCATCGCGGCGCTCGCTGGCCTGATCCTGCTCGATCAGAGGCTGACGTGGGTGGTGGCGGCGGGCATCGCCCTGGTGACGATCGCCGGAGTGGGCGCCGTCGCATCGGCGGGACGCCGGGCGGTGCCGGCGACCGAGGCTCCCGTCGAGGAGCCCTGAGTCTCGCGCCTCAGTGGGACATGAGTGCCGCAGTGGCCGCGAAAACGGCACCCATGTCCCTCCAGCGTGCACCGGGCGGGTATCAAGCCGAGTCGAGCACCGTGTCGCAGATCTCGATGAGCCGCTCGCGCAGTGGCGCGGCCCGGCGCGCGAACTCGCGCTGACGCCGCGCGTACTCGGACTTGCCGGACGGCGTCTCGACGGCGATCGCCTCGAGCCCGTAGGAAGACACGTCATACGGAGATGCCTGCATGTCGACGCGGCGCACATCCAGCGCGAGCTCGAAGCAGTCCAGCAGCAGTTCGCCCGGCGCGGCGGGGCCGAGCTTCATGGCCCACTTGTACAGATCCATGGTCGCGTGCAGGCAGCCGGGCTGATCCATGTCGACCTGGCCCGCGCGCGTGAGCTGGTGGGCATTCAGAGGCACGGCGGGCGGGGTGAAGAACCGGAACGCATCGATGTGGGTGCACTTCAGCGGGTGCGCCTCAACGACCGCGTCGGTACTGGATGCACCCAGCCGCAGCGGCAGGCCGTGACGGCGCTCCGCATCCGCCGAGCGGTAGACCATCGCCCACTCGTGCATCCCGAAGCAGCCGAGCATGGGCATGCGCCCCGCGGTCGCCGCGAGCAGGCGCCGGATGTGGCGGACCCCCTCGCCGCGGTCCGCGACAAACCCCGGCACGTCGAGAGCCGTGACGCCGTCCTCGGTGACGTACCAGCGCCACCCGGTGTGCGCATCGGCCTGCTCCAGCGCCAGTCCGATGCCCGGGTGCCACCGCCGCAGCTGTGCCGGCTTGGTCGAGTAGTAGTCGTAGAGGAAGTCCTCGATCGCATGGCTCTCGCCGCGGGCGGCGCGCTCGCGGCGGCCGGCCGTCAGGGCGTCGGCTCGATCCGCATGGGCCGATGCCTGGGTCGCCCACTCCTCGCGTGACTGCACGGTGCGGGGAGGCGAGGCGACGGGCATGGTGCCTATTGTCTCAGGCACGTACGTCAGGCATCCCACCACCGCAGCACCCGCAGTGCGCGCAGCGTGATGAGCCGGCTGGGCTCGCCCACGGCCTCGAAGTCGACGTGCGTGCGGCCGCGATGGACACGCTCGAGCGGCCACCGGCCGTCGGGCAGCCGCTTCGAGCGCAGCACGTCGATCGCCTCGGCCGCGCGCGGATCCGGCGCCCGCCCCACAGCACGGAGGTAGTCGAGCGCCCGCAGCACGTCGTAGTGCCATTGCGGTGGGTAGGACAGCTCGAGATACGCCGGATCGACCACGTCGCCGGTGGACAGCCGCCTGAAAAGCCCACGCGTGAGCAGGTACTCCTCGCCGGCGCGCATCGCCTCGTCAATGCGCGCGGGGGAAGGAGTGACATCCCGGTACGCCGCCAGCCCCTCGAGCACGTTGATGGTGGTGTCGAAGCTCGACACCGTCGCGCCGCGCTCGACCTCGCAGTTCCAGCCGCCGTCGGGAAGCTGCTCGGACAGCAGCCGGTCGACAAGCGGACGGCCGTCGCGTCCGGCCCACGCGCACAGCCCGACCACGCGCCCGTTGATGCACGGCTCGACCTCGCCATCGAAGAAGGGCTGACCGCCCTCCTCCCACAGAACGGAAGTCTCGATGGTCTCGAGGGCCGATGCGAGGACAGGATCCGTGGGCACGGCGCCGAGGTCTCTCAGCAGCATGAGTACGGGGAACGTCGCCGTCCACGGCTGGCCCTCGCGCTCCCAGTCCTCGGGCGTGTAGCCCTCAGGCCAGAAGGCCGCGCGCGCCCATCCGTGGTCCGGGTCCCGCGCGGCCATGAGCGCGGCGCCCCAGCCCTCGTGGATGACGCGTGCGCGCTCGGCCGCGACCTCGTCCGCAGGGGCGTCGAGCAGGTCGCGCATCACCTGCCAGCGCACGGCGGGGTCGCCGCCGAGCAGCCAGTCGTTCACCGCGTCGCTCATGCTCCGACAGTAGGCCTCGGGCCGTCGTTCAGCGAGAGCGGGCGTTCCGGCGAGACTGCGCGTCCTCCCACGCGTCCGCGGTCTCGCTCGAGGCGATAGTCAGCACCCGCTCGAGCGGCCCCGGCCCCACCCAGAACTTCCACGCGCTCGCGAACACGATCGACCCGAGCCACAGCGCCACCAGGGCGGAGTTGACCGGCTCGCGCACCGTCCAGTCGCCCACGATGGCGATGACGAGCACCTGGAGCGTGTAGAGCGTGAGTGCCATCGATCCCGTGGCGCGCAACGGCCACATCAGGCGCGGCGCGAGCCGCGTGATCGCGAGGCACACCGCGACGACGGCGAGCGCCGCGCCGATGTTGCGGCCGGCCTCGACGGGCGTGAACGAGTGATCCTCCGAGGACAGCCAGTCGGGGTTCTCACCCCACGCGTCGCGCAGGACCACCGCGGCGACGCTCGTCACGGTGAAGATCACGGCGCCCAGACCCCCGAGCCACGCGCTGGAGGCCCACGACCGCAGGTCCGCGCGCCCCACGACGATCCCCACGAGGATGTACGCCATCCACGTGGCGGCGGGGTAGCTGCCGTCCCACAGCGTGTCCACCACGGCGAGCTCGCTGACGCCCGCATCGGTCGCCCAGCCGTCCAGGACCCGCGTGATCCAGCCGCCCGTCAGGGCGAGCACCGTGGCGAGCGAGACGAGCCAGCGCGCGCGCCACCGCAGCACCGGCAGTGCGAGCAGGAACATCAGCCCCAGGTGATGCAGGATGATCGCGATGGGCGTCTCGAACACCTCGAGCATCAACCCCAACACGATGAGCAGCCCGCCGCGCACCGCGATGCGCACGCGGGTCCGGCCCAGCGCGACGTCATCCACGTCGACCGCCGCGACTGTGCCCCGACGCGTCAGCATCAGCGTCATCGACACGCCGGCGAGCACCGCGAACAGCGCCGACGGGAATCCGTGCGAGGCGATCAGCCAGGGCCACGCGCCCTCGGCGGGCCCTCGGACCCCGTCGTTGCCCAGGTGGGCCGCGAACATGCCCAGGACGGCGACCGCGCGAGCGACGTCCAGGCCGTCGATGCGCATCGCATCGCGCGCCGTCGTCCCGCGCAGGGCCCCGCCCGTCACGCGCCCAGCGCCTCCTCGCCCCACGCGTAGTGCGCGCCCAGGCACTCGTGTGCGACGGAGCCGAGCGTCTGGCCGCCCAGCCATGCCCGCGCATCGGCGTCCCAGAGCCTGTCGTCGTCAGCAGAAAGCAGAGCGGCGCACGCGTCCGCGTTGCTGTCGAGCAGCAGCGCGCGCAGCTCGGCGTAGGGCCGATGCGCGTGCTGGCTGAGGATGTCGGCGTTCAGTTCCGCGAGGCGGTCCCCGCCGTAGCCCTCCGCGGGGAAGGCGGGCGTCTCGCCCCGCGCATCGGCCTCCAGCCATCCCAGCCACAGCACGTGCCAGCCGTGCAGGTGTGCCAGGACGTCCGCCACCCGCTCCCCGGCGAACGTGGGGGCGACCGCGTGGTCCGGCAGCGCGTCGGCGTGCCTGAGGAGCGCGGCGAGGCGCGCGTGCGCGTCCGCGACGACTGCGACCGCGCTGGACGGGGACATGCTCGCATCGTACGACCGGCGGCCCCGGCGGCGACACCACTGCCCGGCCACTACGCTGGAGCCCATGCGTATCGCCAGATTCACGACGGGCGACGAGCCGCGCTACGCGATCGTCGACGGAGAGCCAGGGAACGAGGAGTTGGTGGTCCTCACCGGCGACCCGATGTACACGCCGGGGGAGGTGACAGGCGAGCGCGTTAAGCTCACCGACGACGTGCGGCTGCTCGCGCCGGTCATCCCGAGGTCGAAGGCCATCTGCCTGGGCAAGAACTATGAGGCCCACGCCAAGGAGATCCCGCACCGCGGCCCCGCCTCCGAGGTGCCGATCATCTTCCTCAAGCCCAACACCGCGGTGATCGGCCCCGACGACCCCATCGTGCTGCCCTCGTACTCCGAGGACGTGCAGCTCGAGGCGGAGCTCGCGGTCGTGATCGGCCGGCTGTGCAAGGACGTGGCCCCCGAGCACGCCGAGCAGTACATCTACGGCTATACGTGCGCCAACGACGTCACGGCGCGTGACCTCCAGCGCGCCGAGGACCAGTGGTTCCGCGCCAAGGCCTTCGACACGTCCCTGCCCCTGGGACCGTGGATCGAGACGGACCTCGACACGGACGACGCGGCGATCAGCTCGCGCATCAACGGCGAGCTCACGCAGAACGGCAACACCAAGGACATGATCCGCGACGTCGCGCACGCCGTGTCGATGGCCTCCGAGGTCACCACGCTGCTGCCGGGCGACGTGATCCTCACGGGCACGCCGTCCGGGGTGACCACGCTCAACCACGCGGACATCGTCGAGGTCGAGATCGAGGGGCTGGGTGTGCTGCGCAACCCGGTGATCCGCCGATGAGCGCGGTCGTTGAGGGTGGGGCGCCCCAGGTCCGCGTCCGCTTCTGCCCGTCGCCCACCGGCACGCCGCACGTGGGTCTCATCCGCACGGCCCTGTTCAACTGGGCGCACGCGCGTCACCACGGCGGCACCTTCGTGTTCCGCATCGAGGACACTGACGCGGAGCGCGACTCGCAGGAGTCCTACGAGCAGCTGCTCGACGCGCTGCGGTGGCTCGGTCTCGACTGGGACGAGGGCCCCGAGGTGGGCGGGCCCTATGAGCCGTACCGCCAGTCCGAGCGCCACGACCTGCACATGGACGTCGCCCGGCGCCTGCTCGAGGGCGGCTACGCGTACGAGTCCTTCTCGACGCCCGAGGAGGTCGAGGCGCGTCACCGCGAGGCCGGCCGCGACCCCAAGCGCGGCTATGACGGCTTCGACCGCGACCTCACCGAGGAGCAGAAGGCCGCGTACCGCGCCGAGGGTCGCCAGCCCGTGATCCGCGTGCGCATGCCGGACGAGGACATCACGTTCACGGACCTCATCCGCGGCGAGGTGACGTTCCCGGCCGGCTCGATCCCCGACTTCGTGATCGTGCGCGGCAATGGCGTGCCGCTGTACACGCTGGTCAACCCGGTCGACGACGCGCTGATGCGCATCACCCACGTGCTGCGCGGCGAGGACCTGCTGTCCTCGACCCCTCGCCAGATCGCGCTCTACCGCGCCATGGTGGAGCTCGGGATCGCCGAGCAGGTGCCGCAGTTCGGGCACATGCCCATGGTCACCGGCGAGGGCAACAAGAAGCTGTCCAAGCGCGCGCCCGAGTCCAACCTGTTCCTGCACCGCGACCGCGGCTTCATCCGCGAGGGCCTGCTGAACTACCTGTCGCTGCTCGGCTGGTCCATCGGCCCCGACCGCGACGTGTTCACGCCGGATGAGTTGGTGAAGGCCTTCGACATCTCGGACGTCACGCCCACGCCGGCGCGCTTCGACCTCAAGAAGGCCGAGGCCATCAACGGCGACCACATCCGCGCGCTGCACGTCAGTGACTTCGTCACCAGGCTCGTGCCGTACCTGCATGCGTCCGGGCACCTGACGACGCCCGACGTGCGCGAGCTCACGCCGCACGAGGAGCAGACGCTCGCGGAGGCCGCACCGCTGGTGCAGACCCGCATGAACCTGCTGGGCGAGGCGCCGGGGATGCTCGGCTTCTTCTTCGTGGACGACGAGGCTCTGCCCTACGACGAGGCCGCGATCGCGAAGCTGCCCGAGAACGCCGCCGAGGTGCTCGACGCCGCGGTGCACGTGCTCGAGGGCATCGAGGACTTCTCGCCGGCCGCGCAGCAGGAGGCGCTGCAGGCGGTGCTCGTGGACCAGATGGGCATCAAGCCGCGCTTCGCCTACGGCCCGCTGCGCGTGGGCGTCACCGGACGTCTGGTGTCGCCGCCGCTGTTCGAGTCGATGGACATCCTGGGCCGCGACCACACGGTGGCCCGGCTCAAGCGCCTGCGCGCGACCTTGTGACGGCAGCCGGCCTGGGGGTGTGGGCGAAGCCCGTGCTCGAGGGCGCGCGGGTCGTGCTGCGGCCCTATCGCGCGGAGGACGCCGATGCGGTCTGGGAGATGGTCCACGACGCCGAGGGCAACGACCTCACCGGTACGACCGCCGACTTCACGCGCGAGCAGATCGACGCGTGGGTCGCGTCGCGGGCCACTGCGCCCGAACGGCTGGACCTGGCGATCGACGAGCGGGTGACGGGGGAGTACGCGGGCGAGGTCGTGCTGAATGACGTGGTCGGTCCGGCCGATGCGCCGGTCGGCGCGAACTTTCGCATCGCTCTGCGCGGTCCCGCCTGGTACGGGCGCGGTCTGGGGTCAGAGGCCACGTCGCTGGTGGTCCGGCACGCGTTCGAGACCGTGGGCCTGGCGCGCCTGACTCTGGATGTCCTCGCGCGCAACCCGCGCGCGATCCGCGCATACGAGAAGGTGGGCTTCGTGGAGACGGGGCGGCGCGACGAGGACGGCGAGACCTGGGTCGACATGGAGCTGACGCGAGAAGGGTGGGGGAGGCCGTGATTCGCGGGGTGCTGCTCGACATCGATGACACGCTGGTGGACACGCGCGGCGCGTTCCGTCACGCGCTGCTGCGCGTCGCGGACGAGTACCTGCGGGACGGGCTGGATCCCGACGAGGTGGTGCGCTTCTGGCGTGAGGACCGCTCCGGCTGGTATCGGGCTCACACCAGGGGAGAGATGTCCCATCGCGAGCAGCGCAAGCGCCGCGCCAACGAGCTCCACGCCGCGTTCGGCGGTCCCGCCATGGACGACGGCGCGTACGACATCTGGGACGACGGCTTCGAGCACCATTTCCGCGAGGGGTGGCGGCCGTTTCCCGATGCGGTGCCGCTGCTCGACCGTCTTGACGCCGCCGGGGTTCCCTACGGAGCGGTCACCAATGCCGCCGTGGCGTACCAGGATTTGAAGCTCGCGGCGTGCGGGCTCGCGGGCGTCGAGGTCTTCGCCGGTGTCGACACGTTTGGCGTGGGAAAACCGGACGCGCGCGTCTTCCTCGAGGGCTGCCGCCGCCTGAATCTCGCGCCCGGGGACGTGGCGTACGTGGGCGACGAGCCCGATGTCGACGCCGTCGGGGCCGTAGGTGCGGGGCTCACAGGCATCTGGCTCGACCGGCCCGGCACGCGGCGAGGCGCGGTGGACCACGAAGCCCTCGAAGCGGCAGGGGTTGTCGTGGTCGCCTCGCTCGACCGGGTGCTCGCGACCTAGCCAGCGCGTTCCCCGAAGCCCGGGCGTAGGGTGCGAGGGGGGAGCGATCGGCCCCCTGGAGGGCCATGGAGACCATCGAGGTCGAGCAGATCGAGGTGCGCGACCCGCGTGCACCGCGGGCTCGGCGGGCGCGCGCGCCGAACCGCGTGCGCCGAGTCGCCGCGTGGGTCGGGGGCGTGCTCGCGGCCGGGGCCACTCTCCTCATCGCCGATGGCGTGGCGAGCGACGGCACCGAGGAGCCTGCGCCCGACCGGATCGAGCGCGTCGAACCAGAACCCGTCGCGATCCTCGACGCGAGGCAACAGGTCTTCATCCTCCACGACAACTGGCTGGACGAGCTGGCCACGGCCGAGTGCATGGGTGACAGGGGCTACGCCTATGAGCCCGATCCGCGGCGTGACTCGGTGCGGCTCGCCGCCATCGCGGGCCTGCTGGAGATCGAGCCGATGGCTGCCGTGGGCGACTTCGCGTCTGCCGAGCTCCGGAACGCGCACACGCGCGCCGCGCTGTCGTCCGCCGATCAGGCGGTGTGGGACGCCGCGCTCGCGACCCGCTTCGCCCACGGCGGGTGCACCCCGCCCTACCTGCTGCTGTACATCGAGAACGAGGAGGCCGTGAGCGCGGCGGTCGAAGCGGCGAGACGGGACCAGGCATTCATCGCGTACGTGGCGCAGATGATGGCGCTCGAGAGCGATCCCGTCGCAGCGCTGCGTTCCGAGGCCCTGGTCGGGGTGCCGCCTGCCGCGGCGGAGCCCGGGTCATGGGGCGACCTGCCGGCGCGCGTCGAGGCCGCGGTCGCGCGCGACCTGATCTGGATCGTGGAGCCCGCAGTCGAGACGGAGGCGTTCGTGGACATCGCGGGGCTGACGTCAGACGGCGAGGCGCTGCTCGTGCGAGCATCGGCCTCGGCCGCGCACCTGATCCCCGAGGGAGTCGCAGCCGGAGAGCCTCTCACGTGCGGCGAGCGCACGTTCCAGGTGGCGACGACCGGTGGTCTCGGGTCTGATCCCACGGCAGGAACTGCTCCCGGAGCCGACGTCGCGTCCGTCGTGCTCGCGGCGCTCACGACCCGCATCTGCGCATCGTGACTGCGCGGGCCACCGCGTTTTGGTCGCACGCTCAAATCACGGTAGAGTAGTGCGCCGGTCGGGCTTCGCAGTCCGGCCGCGGTTCCGGCCCCGCCGGACCCGTTGGCCTATGGTGTAATTGGCAGCACGACGGTTTCTGGTTCCGTTAGTCTTGGTTCGAGTCCAGGTAGGCCAGCCAGCAAGAAAGCCCGCTCCGGCGGGCTTTTTTTCATGCCCGAACGCACATGCCGCAGACCATCGCCGCGTGCCCGCGCATCGGCCGATGTCACGAAAAGGTCACGGTCCCGCGACCGCCTCCTACGGCCCCTCCCGCGGCTCCACCCTGGAGCCACCCAACCCAGGGAGGTTCCCGTGCGCCCTGCCACCATCACCGTCGGCGCCGTAGCAGGAGTGCTGCTGCTGGCCGGCTGCACCAGCTCGGACGGCGCCGCTGATGCGGATCTGGATCAGGCTCTCGCTTTACCCTCTCCGTCAGAATCCGCCGCCGCGCTCGATGATCGGCCGCTCGACGAGCAGCTCGGCGCGGCGATCCAGTCCGGGGACGCCGCGACCGTGAGTCTCGCGCTCGACGCCGGCGCGGACCCGAATGCAGACATCGGGGGAGGGGCCAGCGCGCTCTCGGCAGCCGTCGTCCGTGATGACTCCGCGATGGTCGCCGCCCTGATCGCCGCGGGCGCCGACGTCACCGCGACGTCCAGCACCGGCGAGACCCCTCTGCACCTCGCCGCCGATCACGCCGGCGCGGACGTCACACGCGCCCTCCTGCAGGCGGGAGCACCTGTCGAGGTCTTCGACTCGAGTCCGTTCAAGGCATCCCCGCTGCACGCCGCGGCGTACAGCGGGAACCTTGAGGCGCTGCAGACCATGCTCGAGGAGGGAGCCCCCGTCGACCTCGCCAATCCTGAGTTCGGAGCGACGGCGCTGTTCTTCGCGGCCTACTGGGACCGCCCGGAGGTGGTTGAGCTTCTGGTGATCGGCGGCGCCTCCGTGAACTACACCGAGCTCGATGGCGACACCGCGCTCGACGTCGCCGTGGCCCAGGGCAGCGCCGACGCCGCCGCGGCCCTGGAGACCCACGGCGGCGTCACGAGCGCCGATCTCTAGGCGGGTCGTGCCCGCGATTCGAGCGTGACACGCTCGCCGTCCCACCCGGCGGTCACGGCGTCGCCCTCGCCGATGCGACCGTCGACGATCTCGCGGGCGAGCTCGTTGAGCAGGCGGGTCTGGATCAGTCGCTTGAGCGGGCGTGCGCCGAAGGCCGGGTCGAATCCATCGCGCGCCAGGACCTCGCGCAGGCCAGGCGTGACGTCGAGCTCGATGTCCTTCTGGACCCCCAGGCGCTGCACCGCCTTCGCCAGCTCCGTCTCGACGATGCCCTCCATGGCTGCGGGGTCGATGCGGTCGAACACCACCACGTCGTCCAGACGGTTGAGGAACTCCGGCCGGAAGGCCTGCCTCAGCACACCCTGAAGCTCGGCCTCCAGCGCCGCCCGGTCCGTGCCGTCCCACGCCAGCACGCGGTCGGAGCCCAGGTTCGAGGTCATGATGAGGATCGTGTTCGTGAAGTTCACGGTGCGTCCGCGGCCGTCGGTGAGGCGACCATCGTCGAGCACCTGCAGCAGCACATTCCACACGTCGGGGTGGGCCTTCTCGACCTCGTCGAACAGCACGATCGAGTACGGACGCCGGCGCACCGCCTCGGTCAGCTGACCGCCCTGGTCATAGCCCACGTAGCCCGGGGGCGAGCCGATCAGGCGGGACACCGCGTGCGACTCCATGTACTCGGACATGTCGATGCGCACCATCGCTCGCTCGTCGTCGAACAGCTGCTCCGCGAGGGCCCGTGCCAGCTCCGTCTTGCCCACGCCCGTGGGGCCGAGGAACAGGAAGGACCCGATGGGGCGGTGCTCGTCGGCGATTCCGGCGCGCGCCCGACGGATGGCGTCGGACACGGACTGGATGGCGCGTTCCTGCCCGACCACCCGCTCGTGGAGCCGGTCCTCGAGGTGGCCGAGCTTCGCGGACTCGTCCGTCAGCAGCTTCTCGACAGGCACGCCCGTCCACTTGGCGACCACGCCGGCGATGTCCTCGCCCGTGACCTCCTCGCGGAGCATGCGCTCGTCCGCGGCGATGCCTTCCAGCTCCGCACGCGCATCGGCGATCTCCTGCTCCGCGGCAGGAATCTCGCCGTAGCGGACGCGTCCCGCCTTCTCCAGCTCGCCCAGTCGCTCGGCGCGGTCGAGCTCGCCGCGGAGGGACTCCAGTCGCTCGGTCGCGGCGGAGACCCGCACGATGAGGTCCTTCTCGCGGGCCCAGCGCATGTTCAATGCGTCGGACTCGTCGCGCAGTCGCGCGATGTCGCGGTCGATCTCCTCGCGGCGGGCCTTCGCGTGGTCGGACTTGTCCTTCGCGACCTGGGTCCGCTCGATCTCGAGCTGCATGATGCGGCGGCGCGCCCGGTCCAGCTCGATGGGCATGGAGTCGAGCTGCATCTTGAGCGCGCTCGTGGCCTCGTCGATCAGGTCTACGGCCTTGTCGGGCAGGAACCGGTCGGAGATGTAGCGGTCCGACAGGCGCGCGGACGCCACGATGGCCTCGTCCGTGATCTTGACGCCGTGATGGACCTCGTACTTCTCCTGCAGTCCGCGCAGGATCGCGACCGTGTCCTCGATGCTGGGCTCTCCCACGTAGACGGGCTGGAAGCGGCGCTCGAGCGCGCTGTCGGTCTCGACGTGCTCGCGGTACTCATTGAGGGTCGTGGCGCCGATCATGCGGAGCTTGCCTCGAGCGAGCATGGGCTTGAGGATGTTGCCCGCGTCGACGCTGCCGTCGGCCTTGCCCGCACCCACGATGGTGTGGAGCTCGTCGACGAACAGGATGATCCGGCCCTCGGCCTCCTCGACCTCCGCGAGGATCGCCTTGAGGCGCTCCTCGAACTGGCCGCGGTAGGCCGCGCCCGCCACGACCGAACTCATGGCGATCTCGATGACGCGGCGGTCCTTGAGGGAGGACGGGACGTCGCCGGCAACGATGCGCTGAGCCAGCCCCTCGACGATCGCCGTCTTGCCGACGCCGGGCTCGCCGATGAGCACGGCGTTGTTCTTGGTGCGACGCGTCAGCACCTGCATGACGCGACGGATCTCCTCGTCGCGGCCGATGACCGGATCGAGGTCGCCCGATTCTGCGAGCGCGGTGAAGTCCTGCCCGAACTGCTCGAGCGCGGACGGCTGCTCCTGCGTGTCAGGAGCCTGGGGGGTCGTGGTCATGGTGAGCCTCCTGGTTGATGGGACGTGCGATCCATACTTGAGTCGCCTGCGCTCAAGTTTACATAACGATGGGTGGATACGGCAAGAGGAGGCCCGCTGGTGCACGAGGCAGCGGCGGTAGGAGGGTCAGCGGAGCGCGCGCTCGATGCGCGACAGCACCTTGAAGACCTGTGACCGGCGGCGCAGCTGGTTGATCGCGCCCGCAATGAACAGTTCGCGGTCCGGGTCGTGGAACAGCACCGAACCCGTGGCGCCCGAGTGCCCCACGAGCGGCGGCATGGGCGAGAACGGCGAGAAGGCGCGCGGCAGGCGGTACTGCATGACGCCCAGGCCGTAGCTGAGGGGGAAGAACATGGGTCGGAAGCCATGCGTGGCCTGCTGGAGCAGGTCGCGAGAGAACAGGCGCGCTCCCATGAACGCCTGGAGGAAGTCGAGCTGCTCGTCGGCGGTCGAGACGATCCCGCCGTCCGCGCCGAACGACGCCATGGCCTGGGGAATCCTGAGTGCTCCCTCGCCGTAGTGGACGGGCTCGACCTCGTCGTAGCGTTCGATCGTGTCGGCGCCGAAGACCCACGTGGCTTCGAGACCCAGCGGCTCGCAGACCCGCTCGGCCACGGCGGCCCGGTACGTGCCGTCCTGCTCGTCGATGATCAACTGGAGCAACTGATAGTTGGTGTCGGAGTAGTGGGCCCGACCGTCGGCGCCCGGTGGCCGGGACGGCTGGCGGCCGCGCACCATGTCGAGCGCGTCGACCGGCGTCCAGGTGCGGTCCCCGCGCAGGAGCTCCTCGAGGATGGGCCGCTCGCTGGGCCGGGCGTCCTCGAAGTAGTCGGGGATCCCGGACGTGTGGCCCAGGAGGTGGCGGACCGTGACCTCGTGGCTCCGGTCCGTGGCCCCTGAGCCCTGGAGTCCTGCAAGCGTGCCGCCGGGAAGGAGCGCGTCAGCGGGGGTATCCAGCGTATAGCGGCCCTCATCGATGTGCTGAAAGACGATCGCCGCGGTGAACAACTTCGTGATCGACGCAATGAAGTACTGCTGGTGAGCGTCGGGGTCGAGCCACGACCATTCGAGGCCCGGCATGCGCACGGAGAATCGCACTCCTGAGGAGTCGCGATCAGCCGCCGCCTTGGCGGCGATGCGGTCGAGTTGGGAGGGTGCGGAGTCGATGTCCATGCGACGATCCTTCCTGGCAACGGAACCCGCGCGCATCGGCCGCGCGAACGACGAGCCTCCTGCGCGAGGGCGATTGGCGCAATGCCCGATCGATGGGCTATCATCGTGTCTCGCGTTCGCCGCAGGGAAGGGCGGACAGCTAGGGCCCCGTTGTGTAGCGGCCTAGCACGCCGCCCTCTCAAGGCGGTAGCGCGGGTTCGAATCCCGTCGGGGCTACTTCGTGAAACTCCTCACCGTGATCGGTGGGGAGTTTTCTCGTATCCGAGGGCTTCCACGTCGGCGAGAGTTGCCAGCCGCGCGCGCCACGCTGCGACCAGTTCGGGCGGCGGCGTTCCGCACGCAGGATCCTCGGCCGGGCGGTATGGCCGGCGCTTCGCAACCGCGTTGTAGACGCCGTCGCGCCACGCGCGTGGCAGCCAATGGATTGCCGATGCGGCCCGCCAGGGCCACGGCAGCTCGGCCGCGATCGCCGCCACCGCATCGGACCGCAGGCGTGGCTGGTCGCCGCGGGCGAGCACGAGCGTCGATGCCGCCATCTCCGTCGAGAGGCCAGCGGTCTCGAGCGCGGCCGCCCCGACCTCGCCCGCGCTGCCCGCGATCAGGAAGCGCTCGTGGCGGTCGCGGCGGATCAGCCACGCGATGAATCCGTTGCACAGCCCGCAGTCGCCGTCGAACATAATGATCGAGCGCGCGTGCGAGTCCATCCATTCAGCGTACGTGGCGCATGGCGTTCAGAGAGTGTGCCGCTGTGAAGAATCGTGGCCGTATGCGCTCTCGGCACATCCACGCGCGTAGCATTCCCGCAAATGGTAATGTTTTGTTCTTCAGGCGAAGTGGCCTCAAGCGAGCGCTGAGAATGCGCGTTCCGGGGCAAAGCAGACAATTCTCAACACTCGCTCACAGCCCGGGATACCAGCCGTTTTATTCCGTGATCAATCCCACACTTGCACCTCTAGCGGAAATGCCCAGCGAGCACGTAACGTGTCCGAGTTCGTGCGCACCGTGGGTGCGCCCACAGCGCCAGGCCCGTTTCGGAGCCGGCGCTTTTTCATTGGGCAGGCGCGCCAATCCGCGCGCGCCTATGGAGCGAACAGTGACAGTCCGAGTGGACAGAATCCTGGGAGGGAACAGAGATGGCGAACGCCAACGAGAGCATGACCAGCGTGATGAGCATCGAGGGCGCGATCGGCGCGGCCCTCGTCGACTACGACAGCGGGATGACACTGGCGACGGCCGGGTCGGGCATCGATCTCGAGGTCGCGGCTGCAGGCAACACCGAGGTGGTCCGCGCGAAGATGCGAGTGATGGACTCGCTGGGCCTCAACGACAAGATCGAGGACATCCTCATCACTCTGGGCTCGCAGATCCACCTGATCCGACTGGTGACCGCACCCAACGGGCACGGGCTCTTCATCTACGTCGCGCTGGACCGTGGTCGCTCGAACCTCGCGATGGCCCGCCGCCAGCTGCAGGGTGTCGAGCAGGCGCTCGAGATCTGAAGACGCCGCGACGATCGCACAGCGACATGACACCGGTGATGAAGATCGTGGTGGCCGGGCCGTTTGGCTCCGGCAAGACCACGTTCGTCCGCAGCGCATGCCCCGACGCCATCGGCTCGGAACGTGCCGTTTCCGATGAGACGGCACGGCTCAAAGAGCAGACCACGGTCGCGATGGACCACGGAACTGCGCGCATCGAGGTCTCCGGAACGCAGCGCATCGTCACGCTGTTCGGCACTCCGGGGCAGGAGCGGTTCAGCTTCATGTGGCCGCTCCTGGCCCGGGGCATGGCCGGCTACGTGCTGCTCGTCGACGTCAGCCGCCTCCAGTCGCAGGCTCAAGCGAAGGGGATCGCGCGCCGGTTCCAAGCCATCGCCCCCGGCCTGCCGCTGGTGCTCGCCGCGAACCGGTGGGACCCGACGGTGCTGACTGCGGGGCAGCTGAGCGACTTCGTTGGAGTCCCTCCTGAGTGTGTGATGGCCTGCGACCCGCGTGTGCCGGACCAGGCGCGCGCGGTGCTCTCTCGCGTCGCGGAGCGTTCCCTCGCGCTCTCCGTCTCGCCCCACGAGGTGATGTCGTGATCATCGCCAAGCACGGTCTGCTCGCCGCGGCGCGAGTACGCCAGACGGTTTCTGGAGTCCAGCGCGTCATCGTGGCGCGCACGGACGGGATCGCCATGTACGACGATGTCCCGCTCGAGGCGCGTGACGGCGGCGCGGCAATCACCGCGGCGATCGTGGGCCTCGCCGCCACCTCGACGCGCGCTTTCGGGCTCGGCGCTGCCGGAGTATCCGCCGTTGGCGGTGAGCGTGGCACCTTGATCGTGACACCCATCGACGGCGGCCACCTGCTGGGCATTCTGATCGAAGGGACCTCCGATGATGCCGTCGCGCACGCGTCAGGTGCCGTCCGGCTGGAGGCCGAGCGCCTGCGCACGCTCTCAGGTGCCGCGGTGTCCACGGGATGACAGAGCGCAAGACATGTGCCTTGCACGTGGAGGAGCTGCGGGCCCGTGGCGGCGTGGAGCGCGTGATCGTGGCCCGGGTCGACGGAGCCGCGGTCATCGATGACGGTGTGCTTGAGGATCGCGAACGGGCCGCTGCCTCAGCGGCGTCGCTCGCCGGCATCGTCGACCTCGCCGCACGCGCCTTGGGTCTCGACGAGACTCAAGGCGCGGTCATCTACGGTCACGATCGACAGATCATCACACGCCGGATCAACGAGAGCCTCCTGCTCGTGGTGCTCGCTCAGACCGGTGGCCCGGCGGACAGCATCTACCCGACGGTCAGGCGGGTGTCAGAGCGTATCGCCCGTGACCTTGCGGCCGCATAGAGCGGCATCACGCGCCGGCTGACGGGGCCGCCGCGACGCGGTCGAGCACCGCTCGCAGGTGGGCGCCCCAGCGTCGCGCCTCCTCCTCCTGACCCGGCAGCAGCAGCGCGGCGGGGTCGGAGGAGCGCGTCGTGAGCGCGACGGTGAACCCGCGCGGCTCCTCGAGCTCGGTGTACCCCAGGTCGAGGAAGTGTCGAGCGATCGCGCGCGCCGCGCCATGGCCCAGCGGACCCCGGATCCGTGTCTCGTAAGCCGCATACTTCCGCGGTCCGCGCGGCAGGCCCTCGAGCCACTCGCGCATGGGCGGATGGGTGACATCGGCGGCGAGCCCGTGCTCGCCCTGCCTCTTGGCACTCGCGCTTTCTCGCGTCGCCTCCGTGGGGAGGTTGAGCGCGTGCACGGGTGCTCCGGCCACCACGAGGCGGCTCGCCTCGATCACGGCGGGGGTGGCGGCGTCGGTCGTCAGTGCGACCGCATCGCCTCCGAGCCCGGCTGCGATGGCGCGCGCGATCGCTGCGGTGTTGCCCCACATCGACTCGAATACGACCACAGCGTCCATATGACCGGTCTACACCCGTGCGCGCGGGCGCGCGCAGGGACCAAGGTCCTGAATCTCGGCCGGGCCCGGGGCCCGGCCGGTGGTCAGTTCTCGGAACGGCGCAGGACGTCGCTGAGCTGACGCGCCGCGTCGACCACGGCCGATGCGTGGGAGGAGGCGGGGGAGGTGGTGAGCCTCTCGATGGGGCCGGAGATGGACACCGCCGCGATGACCGTGCCGGCGGTGCCCCACACGGGCGCAGAGACCGAGCTCACGCCCGCCTCGCGCTCGCCCGCGCTCTCCGCGAAGCCGCGGGTGCGGACCTGCTCGAGGTCCGACGCCGTGAACCGCGAGCGGGCCAGCGCCGCGTGCATTCGCTCGGGCTCCTCCCAGGCGAGCAACACCTTCGCGGCAGAGCCGGCGGCCATCGTCATGGTGGTGCCGACAGGAATCGAGTCGCGCAGTCCCACGGGGCGGTCGACGGAGGCGATGCAGATGCGCTGCTCGCCGTGCGGGCGGTACAGCTGGCTGGACTCCCCGGTGCGGTCGCGGAGCGTGGTGAGCACGGGCAGTGCAGCGGAGACCAGACGGTCCTCGCCCACCGACGCGGCGAGCTGGGCGAAGCGGCGGCCCAGGACGAACGCGCCGGTCGAGTCGCGCCCCACCAGGTGGTGGTGCTCGAGCGCGAGCGCGAGACGATGGACGGTGGGCCGCGCGAGGTGCGTGGAGGTGACGAGCTCGGCGAGAGTCGCCGGTCCGTTCTCGAGAACTGCGAGAATGGCTGCCGTCTTGTCAACGACGCCGACGCCGCTATGATTGTCCATAGAGCGATACTAGCGTCTCAAAATGTGAGATGTCTACGGTGTGAGAGAGACAGCACGGAGGTAGCCATGGGAACCACGCTGGCGGAGAAGCTGTGGGCCGACCACCTGGTCCGCAAGGGAGAGGACGGCGCGCCCGACCTCATCTACATCGACCTGCACATGTGCCACGAGGTGACCAGCCCGCAGGCCTTCGAGGGACTGCGCCTGGCTGGCCGGCCCGTGCGTCGCCCCGACCTCACCATCGCGACCGAGGACCACAACACCCCCACGCTCGACATCGACAAGCCCATCGCGGACCTCACGAGCCGCACGCAGATCGACACGCTGCGCTCGAACGCCCAGGAGTTCGGCATCCGCATTCACTCGCTGGGTGACGCGGACCAGGGCGTCGTCCACGTCGTCGGCCCGCAGCTGGGCCTGACGATGCCCGGCATGACCGTGGTCTGCGGCGACTCGCACACCTCCACGCACGGCGCGTTCGGCGCGCTGGCGTTCGGCATCGGCACCTCGGAGGTCGAGCACGTGCTCGCGACCCAGACGCTGCCGCTCAAGCCCTTCAAGACCATGGCGATCAACGTCGACGGCGAACTGCCGGAGGGCACGAGCGCGAAGGACATCATCCTGGCCGTCATCGCCAAGATCGGCACCGGCGGCGGGCAGGGCTACGTGCTCGAGTACCGCGGTGAGGCGATCCGCAGCCTGTCGATGGAGGCGCGGATGACCATCTGCAACATGTCCATCGAGGCCGGCGCCCGCGCGGGCCTGATCGCTCCGGACCAGACCACGTTCGACTACGTGCACGGCCGCCCGCACGCCCCCGAGGGTCAGGACTGGGAGGACGCTGTCGCGTACTGGAAGACCCTGACCACTGATGAGGACGCCGTGTTCGACGCCGAGGTGAACCTCGCCGCGGCCGACCTGGAGCCCTTCGTCACCTGGGGCACCAACCCCGGCCAGGGCCTGCCGCTCAGCGCCGCCGTCCCCAACCCGGACGAGATCGCCGACGCCGACGAGCGCGAGGCCGCCGTCAACGCCCTCAAGTACATGGGGCTCACGCCCGGCCAGCCGCTGCGCGAGATCGCGATCGACACCGTCTTCCTGGGCTCGTGCACCAACGGCCGCATCGAGGACCTGCGCGCTGCGGCGGAGATCATCCAGGGCCGCACCAAGGCCCCGAACACCCGCATGCTCGTGGTGCCCGGCTCGGCGCGCGTGCGCCTCCAGGCCGAGGCCGAGGGCATCGACCAGATCTTCAAGGACTTCGGTGCGGAGTGGCGCAACGCCGGCTGCTCGATGTGCCTGGGGATGAACCCGGACCAGCTGGCCCCTCAGGAGCGCAGCGCGTCCACCTCGAACCGCAACTTCGAGGGTCGCCAGGGCAAGGGCGGCCGCACCCACCTGGTGTCGCCCCTGGTCGCCGCCGCCACCGCGGTGCGCGGCACCCTGTCCAGCCCCGCCGATCTGGAAGGCGCGGACCTGCTGGTCGGCGCCGGAGCGTAAGGAGAGCCGCCATGGAGAAGTTCACCACCCACACCGGCATCGGCGTCCCGCTGCGCCGCTCGAACGTCGACACCGACCAGATCATCCCTGCGGTCTACCTCAAGCGCGTCACCAAGACGGGCTTCGACGACGCCTTGTTCGCGGCGTGGCGCGGCGACGAGTCCTTCATCCTCAACCAGCCCGCCTACAAGGCCGGATCGGTGCTGGTCGCGGGTCCTGACTTCGGCACCGGCTCGTCCCGCGAGCACGCCGTGTGGGCCCTCAACGACTACGGCTTCAAGGTCGTCATCGCGAGCCGCTTCGCGGACATCTTCCGCGGCAACTCCGGCAAGCAGGGCCTGCTCGCCGCCGTGGTCAGCCAGGAGAACGTCGAGCTGCTGTGGAAGCTGCTCGAGACCGAGCCCGGCAAGGAGATCACGGTCTCGCTCGAGGACCGCACCGTCACGTGCGGCGAACTCACCGTGCCCTTCGAGATCGACGACTATGTGCGCTGGCGCCTGATGGAGGGCCTGGACGACATTGGCCTGACCCTCCAGAACGAGGGTGACATCACGGAGTTCGAGAAGACCCGCGGCTCGTGGCGCCCGAAGACGCTGCCTGCCAAGACGGAGCCCAAGGTCGAGATCGAGGCCGCCCGCCCCGTCGACGCCTGACGCCCAGCGCAGCTCGGAGGTCGCGAACCCCCGCCGTGCCACACTCGTCTCCATGACCAGGGCGAACGAGCATCGCGAGGCGACCCGCGCATCGGCCATCCCCGCCCTGGGATGGGACGCGAGAACTTCCGCGCGCATCGGCGCTGCGGTGCTGGTGTGCGGCGCCGCCGTGCTGCTGTTCGCGGTGCACGTGAGGCCGCTCGGCTACGTCCCGCTGGTGCTGGGCGTCGCTCTGGCCTTCGCCGTCGATCGGGCACTCGCGAAGGACCTGACGCTCATCGCGCTGGGCCAGCTGATCATCTCGGTCATCTCTCTCGAGGCCGACCTCTCGAACAGCGGGATGCTGGGCTTCACCCTCGCGCTGGGCGGGGCAGTCCTGGTGCCGTGGGCGCTCGCGCGCTACTGGCTGAAGCACGACGCCGTGAAGTTCCCGATGTTCACGGGCAAGCGCTGGTCACGCGCGCAATGGATCTACCTGGGCGTCGTCATCGTGGCGGGCTACCTGATCCTGCCGTTCTACTTCATCGGCTCCGGCGCGTATCAGAACTGGCCGGAGATCACGGGCGCGAACGAGATCGGCCGGCTGTTCGTGGGCGTCAACGCGGTGGGGATCTGGGACGAGCTGTTCTTCATCTGCACGGTGTTCGCGCTGCTGATGCGCCACTTCCCGATGGCGCTCGCGAACGTCCTGCAGGCCACGGTGTTCGTGTCCTTCCTGTGGGAGCTGGGCTACCGCGAGTGGGGGCCGCTGCTGACCATCCCGTTCGCCCTGGTCCAGGCGTGGATCTTCTCGCGCTTCAAGTCACTGCCCTACGTCGTGGCGGTGCACCTGCTGTTCGACGCGGTGGTGTTCGCCGTGCTGGTGCACGCGCACCACCCGGTCCTGTTCGACATCTTCGTCACCGTTCCTGCGCGCTGACTTCACCCAGCCACGCGCGCGTGCCGAACGAGCGCAGCGACGGAGCCACTGCATCGGCCGCCCATGCCAGGTCCTCCGCGAGCCGGGCCGGATCCCAGCCCAGGCTCGCGATGCGGAACGCCACGGCGCCGTGGAAGAAGTCGCCGGCGCCCAGCGTGTCGACCACATCGGTGCGCGGGACCGCGACCTCGCCGTCCGATCGGCCTGAGCGCCACAGAATGGAGCCGCCGCCGCGCGTGATCGCGGCGCTCGCGACGCCCAGCGACTCCAGCCACGCGAACACGTCACCGGGGTCGCCGGAGCCATCTGGCGAGGTGAGGTCCGCGCTCGCGATCACCAGGTCGCACTCGCGCGCGACGTCCGCGGAGTGGGGCTTGAGGCTGCCCGCGTCCATGATCACTGGTACGGCCGATGCGCGCGCCGCCCGGGCAAGAGGGATCGCCACGTCGGGGTGGTAGCCATCGACCAGGACGGCGCGGGTGCCCTCGAGCGGGGGAAGGTCCGGGGTCCCGGTTGGCGTGGCGACGGCCGATGCGGTGGGAGAGATCACGGCACGCTCGCCGGTGCCTCGGGTCACCAGGATCGACGCGGTCACGGGCGGCCCGTCCGCGCCGCCGACGTCGTGGAGGGCGACGCCGGTCGCGGCGAGGTCATCGACGATCACGGTGGTCAGCGCATGGTCGGGGAGGCGGGTCGCGAGCGTGGGAGAGCCTCCCAGGTGCGCGAACGCGACGGCCGCGTTCGTGGCAGGCCCGCCTGCGGCGACGGTGTGCTCGAGCGCGACGACCTTCTGGTTGGGAGCGGGAAGCCGGTCGACCGAGTGAATGACGTCCAGCGTGGTGAGTCCCGCGAAGAGTGCGCGCGGGGGTTCGGGGGGCATGCGGTCATGGTGTCACGGGTCGCGCGCAAAGCGCGGATGCGGGCTGCGGAGCCCACATAGGGGAAGATGGAGGCATGACCGACTCCATTCGTGTGCACGGCGGCGTGCCCTTGCGCGGAGAGATCTCCGTGCGCGGCGCCAAGAACTTCGTGTCGAAGGCCATGGTCGCCGCGCTGCTGGGCTCCACGGCATCGACGCTGCGCAACGTTCCCGACATCCGCGACGTCAAGGTCGTGTCCGAGCTCCTCCGGCTCCACGGCGCAGACGTGAACTACGACGTCGCCTCCGGCGTCCTCATCGCGGACACGTCGGACCTGCAGCCCGCCGACGCGCTGCAGATCGCGACGCACGCGGGGTCGAGCCGCATCCCGATCCTGCTGTGCGGACCGCTGCTGCACCGTCTGGGCGAAGCCGTCATTCCCGACCTGGGCGGCTGCCGCATCGGTGACCGTCCCATCGACTTCCACCTGGAGATCCTGCAGAAGTTCGGCGCAGTGGTGGAGCAGGCCGGCGACGGCCTTCACCTCACGGCGCCGCGCGGCCTCCACGGGATCAAGCACACGCTCGACTACCCGTCGGTGGGTGCGACCGAGCAGCTGCTGCTGACGGCCGTCCTGGCCCATGGCATCACCCGGCTCGACAACGCGGCTGTCGAGCCCGAGATCAAGGACCTCATCGACACCCTCCAGAAGATGGGGGCGATCATCTCGGTCGACACGGATCGATCGATCACCATCGAGGGCGTCGAGACCCTGCGCGGGTACGACCACACGTCGCTCGGCGACCGCATCGAGGTCGGCTCGTGGGCGTCCGCGGCCCTCGCGACCGGAGGCGACATCCTGGTCCACGGCGCGCAGCAGCGCACCATGGGGATGTTCCTCAACGTCTTCCGCAAGGTCGGGGGAGAGTTCGAGGTCAACCCCGAGGGCATCCGCTTCTGGCACCCCGGCGGCGACCTCAACTCGATCCCACTCCAGACCGATGTGCACCCGGCGTTCATGACCGACTGGCAGCAGCCGCTCGTGGTGGCCCTCACGCAGGCGAAGGGCCTGAGCATCGTCCACGAGACGGTCTACGAGAACCGCTTCGGATTCACCGAGGCGCTCGTCAAGATGGGCGCGCACGTCCAGCTCTATCGCGAGTGCCTGGGGGACAACCGCTGCCGGTTCGGCCAGCGCAACTTCCTCCACTCGGCCGTGATCTCCGGGCCCACGCCGCTGAAGGCGGCCGACATCGAGGTGCCCGACCTGCGCGGCGGCTTCTCGCACCTCATCGCGGCGCTGGCGGCCGAGGGAACGTCCACGGTGTCCGGCATCGGCATCATCGATCGTGGGTACGAGAGCTTCCGCGACAAGCTGGCGGCGCTCGGAGCCTCTGTCGAGTAGGCGCATGGCACCCTCGATCCCCGGAGGCTTCCGCGCTGCGGCAGTCCTGGTCAAGCCGGTCCTGCTCGCCACGACCAAGCGCGTGTGGCGCGGAGGCGAGAACCTGCCCACCGACCAGGGCTTCATCGCGGTGTCGAACCACGTGTCCTACGCGGACCCGTTCACCTTCGCGCACTTCCTCTACGACCACGGCTACGCCCCGCACTTCCTCGCGAAGGCGTCGCTCTTCGACATCCCCATCGCGGGCCGCGCGCTCAAGGGCCTCGACCAGGTGCCCGTGCATCGTGGTTCTTCCCGCGCGAAGGACGCGGTGGACGCCGCGGTCACGCTGCTGCAGCGTGGCGACTCCATCGCCGTGTTCCCCGAGGGCACGCTGACCCGGGACCCCGCAATGTGGCCCATGCTGGCGCGCACGGGGGCCGCTCGGATGGCGCTCGAGCACGACGTGCCCGTCGTGCCCATCGCGCAGTGGGGTGCCCACGAGCTGCTCGCGCCGTACGGCAAGAAGCCCGACCTGTTCCCGCGCAAGACGATCACGATGACCGCGGGCCCGCCGGTCGACCTGAGCGAGTTCCGTGGCCAGGGTCTCGACATCGGCGTCCTCCGTTCGGCCACGGACCGCATCATGACTACGCTGACTTCCATGCTCGAGGAGATCCGCGGCGAGACCGCTCCCACGAAGCCGTGGGACATGCGCAAGGACGGAGGCGGCCGATGACCCGGGCAGCCATTCTGGGTGCCGGTGCGTGGGGCACGACGTTCGCCGCAGTGCTGGCGGACGCCGGGACCGAGGCACTGCTGTGGGGTCGCGATGCCGACGTGGTCGACCAGATCAATGGCGAGCGGCGCAACGATCGCTTCCTCGCGGGCATGGACCTGCCCGAGGGGATCCGCGCCACCACCGACGCCCGCGAGGCGCTCGAGGGCGCCGACGTCGTCGCGGTCGCGCTTCCCGCCCAGAAGGTGCGCGGCATCATCGGCGATCTCGAGGACGCGGTGCCGTCGAACGCGGTGGTCGCCTCGCTCATGAAGGGCATCGAGGTCGGCACCCACCAGCGCATGAGCACCGTTCTGCGCGACGTGTGGGACCTGCCGGAGGACCGGGTCCTCGTGGTCTCCGGACCCAACCTCGCCCGTGAGATCGCCGTGAAGCAGCCCACCGCGACCGTGGTGGCGGGCACCAACACGGATGCCGCCGAGATGCTGGCAGCGGCGACCGCCTCCTCTTACTTCCGGCCCTACACCAACCCGGATGTGGCCGGAGTCGAGCTGTGCGGCGCGTTCAAGAACGTCGTCGCCGTGGGCGTGGGCGTCACGGACGGGCTGGGCTTCGGTCACAACACGACCGCGACCGTGATCACGCGCGGGCTGACGGAGATCACCCGGCTGGGCGTCGCGATCGGCGCCCACCCGGACACGTTCTCGGGGCTCGCCGGCATGGGCGACCTCATCGCGACCTGCGCATCGCCGCTGTCGCGCAACCACACTCTCGGCAAGCACCTCGGCACCGGGGCGACGCTCCCCGAGGCGATCGAGCGCACGGGCGGCACCGCCGAGGGCGTGCAGACGTCGCTGTCGATCCAGGAGCTGGCGCGCGAGCACGGGGTCGACGTCCCGATCTGCGACGCGGTGGTCGACATGCTGCACCACGGCGAGCCCATCGGCGACGTGGTCAGAAGGCTCCTGTCCCGGCCCCGCAAGGCGGAGCTGACCTGACGTGACGGACGCGCTCAAGCCAACGGTCGCCGTGCTCTTCGGCGGCCGTTCGTCCGAGCACGGCGTCTCCTGTGCGACCGCGGGCGGCGTCCTCGGCGCGATCGACCGCGAGCGCTGGAACGTCATCGCCGTCGGCATCACGAGCGACGGTCGCTGGGTGCCCGCATCGGCCGATGCGGGGGACTGGCGCCTGCAGGACGGCCGCCTTCCGCGCGTGGCCGAAGGCCCGCGCACGGTGTTGCCGCCGCACGTGGCGGGGGAGGGCACCTGGCGTGTGCTCGAGCCGGATGGCACGGTCACCGTGCTCGGCGAGGTCGACGTGGTCTTCCCGCTGCTGCACGGGCCGTTCGGCGAGGACGGCACGCTGCAGGGGGCCCTCGAGCTGGTCGACACGCGCTACGTGGGCTCGGGCGTGCTCGCGTCCGCGATGGGCATGGACAAGCAGTACATGAAGACCGCGCTGCGCGGCGCGGGGCTCCCCGTCACGCCGGATGTGGTCCTGGCGCCGGGCGAGACCGTGGCGGCCCGGCGGCCGGAGATCGAGGCCCTGGGCCTGCCCGTGTTCGTGAAGCCCGCGCGCGCAGGGTCCTCGATGGGGATCTCCAAGGTGTCGGACTGGGATGCGCTCGATGCCGCGCTCGCGGAGGCGGTCAAGCACGACCCCAAGGTGCTGATCGAGCGCGGCGTCGTGGGCCGCGAGATCGAGACCGCGGTGCTGGCGACGCCCGACGGCGTGGTGGCATCGCCGGCGGGCGAGATCATCACCGGCGGCGACCACGAGTTCTACGACTTCGACGCCAAGTATCTCGACGAGGCCGCGGTGGACCTGCGGTGCCCGACCGAGCTTCCCGACGACGTCGCCGCCACCGTCGCCGATGTTGCGGTGCGGGCATTCACCGCCGTCGGGGCGGAGTCCCTGGCACGCGTGGACGTCTTTGTGGGCGAAGACGGAGCGGTCACGGTGAACGAGATCAACACCATGCCTGGCTTCACCGAGACGAGCATGTACCCGCGCATGTGGGCTGCCGCCGGCGTGGGATACCCCGACCTGGTGGAGACGCTGCTGCGCGGAGCGCTGTCACGCCCGACGGGGCTGCGCTAGCTGCACTCGAGCCCGTTGCTCGGCGCCAGGGCTGCGGAGGGCGACAGCTCGGCCAGCACTTCTCCCACGGCCTCGTCCGCACGGGCCTGGGGGATGGTGAGCTCGAGCGCGGGGGAAAGGCCGAACGTCACGGCGACCCAGGCATCGTCCTCCTCCCGCACGAGCCAGTCGACGTCCGCGGCGGGCGTCGACACGGAGATGCACTGCTCGGTCGTGGGGCCAGGCGGCTCGACGCCGCAGCGCGCGACGATCTCGAACTCGTCTCCCCATGCCTGCGTCGCCTGGGAGGTGGTGCCGCGCTTGTCGAGGCCGCCCACGACATCCGGCACGGCGAGCATCACCCGTGCGCAGTCGGGGTCGGCGGAGTACGGCGCAGGGTCGACCACGTAGGGATGACCGCACCCCGCGAGCAGGGGCGCCGCGAGCGCGCCCAGCACGAGGATGGCGGCGCGGCGTAGCATGTCCCCAGCCTAGTTGCGCGTCACTGCCACCCAGGACGGTCACGCGGCCAGCGCATCGGCGCTCCGCTCTACCGGTTCTGCACACGGCTGGTGCTCGCGTGGCCCGCGTGACGCGTGGGAGCTATCAGGTGCACCACGCACACCAGCAGTCACTGCCGTGTGCAGAACCGGTAGGAGACCGGGCGCGTGCGGTGGGGCGGGAGTGGTGACGCCAGCACCGCAGCCACCGCGTAGCCTTGCCCGGTGACCCGACGCGCGCTGCTCACCGGCCTCCCGCATGGTCGGGCGTTCGCTCTCGCGTGGCCGCTGATCGTCGCGAACGTGTCCGTGCCTCTCGTGGGACTGGTCGACACCGCGATGCTGGGCCACTTCTCCGACACCCAGAACCTGGGCGCGGTCGCGGCCGGCTCGATCGTCCTCTCGGCCGCGTACTGGGTGCTGTCCTTCCTGCGCCTGGGCACCACGAGCCTGGTGGGCCGCACCATTGGCGCCGGCCGTCCGCTCGACGCGATCGCCCACCTGCAGCGCAGCCTGCTTCTCGCCGGCGCGCTGGCGGCAGCAGTCCTGATCCTCCAGTGGGTGTTACTGCCCCTCGTCATGGGCATCGTCGCGCCGGCCGGCGAGGTGCGCGAGCTCGCCACCGCGTACGCGCAGATCCGCGTCCACTCGCTGCCTGCCGTGCTCGGCACGCTGGTCATCACCGGGTACTTCATCGGCGCTCAGGACACGCGCCGACCACTCGCGATCGCCATCGTCGTCAACGTCCTGAACCTGGGGCTCGACGTGTGGTTCGTGGCAGGCCTGGGCTGGGGTGCCCAGGGCGCCGCCTGGGCCACGATGGCTGCCGAGTGGGTGGGACTCGTGCTCGCCGCGGTGCTGCTGTGGCGCTTCCTCGATCCCGACCCGCGCTCCCGCCTGCGGCGCTGGCGGGGCCAGGGACTGCGCCGCCGCTGGCGCGCCCTGCTCACGATGAACGCGGACCTCGCGATCCGCACGACCCTGCTGTACGTCGCCCTCACGTTCCTCACGGCAGCCGGAGGTCGCATTGGCGAGGACGTGCTCGCCGCGAACGCGATCCTGCTCCAGCTGACCCTGCTCGCGAGCTACGGCCTCGACGGCTACGCGCATGCTGCGGAGGCCATGAGCGCGAAGGCGCTGGGCACGCGCGACCTCGACGAGTTCCACCGGGCCAACGCCGCCGCCACGCTCCCGGCGCTCGGGATCGCGGGAGCCTTCACCGCCGTGTTCCTGATCGCGCAGGACCAGTTCATCGCGCTCATGACGGACCTGCCCGACCTCACGGCGACAACGGCGCAGTACTACCACTGGGCGGCGTGGCTGCCGCTGATCTCGGTCGCGGCGTATCAGCTCGACGGCGTCTTCATCGGCACGGGGCAGTCGCGGATCATGCGCAACACCATGCTCGTCGCCGTGATCGGCGTGTACCTGCCCACGTTCCTGATCCCCACATGGATCACGGGAGCGCCGGACAATGACTGGCTCTGGGCCGCGTTCACCGCCCTCAACGTCGCGCGCGGTGTCTTCCTGGGGATTGCCTACTGGCGCCTCAGCCGCACGCGCGGATGGCTCAGCACAGCCGAGACGTGACCGTAGGCTCATCCCATGACCACCATCGGAGACATGGGCGAGGACGCGCTGATCAGGCTGTTCGCGCCGCGGCTGCCCACCACGGATGCGGAGATTCTGGGGCCCGGAGACGACGCCGCAGTGCTGTCCGTCGACGGTCACCTGGTGGTGAGCTCCGACGTCCTGGTGCAGGACCGGCACTTCCGCCTCGAGTGGTCCACCGGCGCAGACGTGGGGTGGCGCGCCGCGATGCAGAACCTGGCAGACATCGACGCGATGGGCGCCGTCCCCACGGCCCTGGAGGTCACGCTCTGCGCGCCTGCGTCGACGCCCGTCGACTGGGTCCTGGGACTCGCCGACGGTCTGCGCGAGGCGTGCGAGCCGCACGGCGTGGGTGTCGTGGGCGGCGACCTCTCGGGCAGCCGCGAGGTCGTGGTCGCCGTCACGGCGCTGGGGGAGACCCACGGCACGGAGCCCATCACGCGGGCCGATGCTGTGGCCGGGGACGTCGTCGCGGTGTCAGGCGAGCTCGGCGCGGCGAGGGCCGGCTACGAGCAGCTCATCGAGGGCTCGCGCGTCGACGAGGAGGCCATCGGGCTGTTCCTGCGGCCGCGGCCGCGCTTGGGGGCGGGGCTCGAGGCTGCGCTGCACGGCGCGACGGCCATGATGGACCTGTCCGACGGGCTCGCCCGCGACGCTGGTCGCATCGCGCGGGCGTCAGAGGTGACGATTGCGCTCGAGTCCGCCGCCGTGCCTGTCCATGAGGCAGCACAGCGGACAGCCGATGCGCTGGCGACCCCCGAGGAAGCGCTCGCCTGGGCGGTTGCTGGGGGAGAAGACCACCACATGCTGGCGACTTTCCCGCGCGCATCGGCGGTCCCGGCTGGCTGGCATGTGGTGGGAGAGGTGCGCTCGGGCGATGGCGGGCTGCTCATCGATGGCGCGCCGCCGCAGTCGCTCGGGTGGGATCACTTCGGAGTGTGAGCCCGCGTGGGCGCCCGGGTGGCCGCGACCTGCGCCGGACATGCGAAAGGCCGATGTCCCCGAAGGGATCATCGGCCTCTTGCGAGATGCGCCGGGTCAGACGGCGCGCTGGACCTTGCCCGCCTTGAGGCAGGAGGTGCACACGTTCACACGCTTGGGGGTACCCGCCACGACGGCGCGCACACGCTGGATGTTGGGGTTCCAGCGACGCTTGGTACGGCGGTGCGAGTGCGAGATCGAGTGACCGAAGGACGGTCCCTTGCCGCAGACGTCGCAGTTGGCAGCCACGATAGTTCTCCTAAGTTTCACCTGCGCCTCGCCCCGACGGGGCGGCGCCACGATTGACAGCCCGGTGTCGGGCAACCGCACTAGGGTATCCGACAAGGCCCCTTCGCGGCAAACGGGCTCGCGGGCCCGCATGGCGGCGTGCTCTCATCGTGCCACCATTGAGGCGAGACCACGCCCCGCCGGGGGCCATGATGGACGCGGATGGGAGGACGGATGGCGGAGACCGCAGACCTGCGACGCTGGCTCGAGGCCGGCGCTCGGGCGGTCCACCACGCGCGCGATCGCCTCGACGCCATCAACGTCTTTCCCGTGCCCGACTCGGACACCGGAACCAACCTCTACCTGACGCTGCAGGAAGGCAACCGCGCGGTCGCGAAGCTGGGCGCGGACGCCACCCATCGTGAGGTTGTCGCGGCATTCGCGCGCGGAGCCCTCGTGGGTGCGCGCGGCAACTCGGGCGTGATCGTGAGTCAGTACCTCACGGCGTTCCTCTCAGCGATCGACGCTCGCGGCGGCCTGGGAGGCGCGGATGCGCCCGCGATCGCCCGCTCGCTCGACGTGGCCGCGGACGCCGCCTACCGGGCGGTGGGCTCTCCGGTCGAGGGCACGATCCTGACGGTCGCTCGGGCCGCAGCCAAGGGAGCCGCCGACGCCGTCGACGCCCAGGCAGGCCGCGAGGCGACGGCGGTGGCCGCCGTGATCGCCGCGCGCGCCGCGCTCGCGCTGACGCAGGAGCAGCTGCCGAGTGCCCGTGAGGCGGGAGTGGTCGACGCCGGCGCTGCCGGTCTGGTGCTGCAGCTCGAGATGCTGGCCGAGACGCTCGCGGGACGCGACGCCCTCGCGGCCCTCGACGAGGTCGAGTGGGAGTCCGCCGACCGCGTCCGCGGCGTTCACGCCGAAGGCGAGCACAGCCGCGACCATGGCGGCGCATACGAGGTCATGTTCGTCATGAAGTCCGAGGAGGACGTCAGGGAGGCGCTCACGGGCGAGCTCGAGACCATCGGCGACTCCGTCGCCGTGACGGGAGCCCACGACCTGTGGCAGGCGCACGTCCACACCGACGAGCCGCACCGCGCGGTCGAGAGCGGCATCCGGGCGCGAGCACGGCAGATCGTCGTGCGCAACGTGCAGTTGGGGCACGATGCCGACAGGGCCCAGACCGGCATCGTGGCTCTGACCTCGTGCCCGGGCCTTGCGGAGCCGCTGGCGGACGCCGGGGCCGTGGTGCTCGTGGTCGCCGATCCCCTCGCGCTCAAGAGGCGAGCGCTGCGCCGAGCCGTGAAGGATGCCTCGGGCACGGCCGCGGTCGTCGTTGCGGGACACCCGGCGCTCCGTGCGGCCGCCGACGAACTTGCCCGCAAGCGCCGGCGGCCCGAGCTCACCGTCCTCGATGCTCAGCACGAGGCGCACGTCGTCGCCGCCGTCGCGGCCGCCGCGCTGACGACGCCGGGCCAGGATCTCGCCGCTCAGATGGCTGCGGCAGTCGCCGGCACCGCCGTCGGCGAGTCGACGGGCGACGCGCTCGACGCGGACGTGGACCGCATGATCGATCCCAGCACGGAAATCGTGACCCTGGTGCTCGCGTCAGGCGTGCCCGACTCCGTTGCCGATGCCGTCCGGATCTCGGTCCACGGCGCGGCGCCTTCTGCCGATGTGAATGTCTACCAGGGTGGACACTCCGAGCCTGCGGTGATCATCGGGGTCGAGCGGGCGCTGTGAGCGACCCAGGCGACCGGCTGTCGGAGCCGCTGGGCAGAGTGCTCGGCACCCGCACCGCGGGAGGCCTGGCGAAGCTGGGCCTCGAGACCGTCGAGGACCTGCTCCGGCATTACCCGCGCCGCTATGGCAGCCCGGGTGAGATGACGGACATCCGGTCGCTGGTCGCCGGCGAGCACGTCACCGTGATGGCTCAGGTGAGGTCCGCGCAGGTCCGGTCCATGCGCTCGCGCGGGGGAGCGATGCTCGAGGCTGTCGTGACGGACGGTCAGGACACGCTCCAGCTGACGTTCTTCGCCAAGCGCGCCGGGGTGCTGCGCATGCACGAGTCCAAGCTCAAGCCCGGGAGGACCGGCCTGTTCACCGGCACGGTGGGCGAGTACCGCGGCCGCCGCCAGCTGACCCACCCGGACTACCTCATCGTGGGGGTGGACGCGGCGGATGAGGATGAGGCGATGCTTGAGGCCTCCCGGCCGATCCCCATCTATCCGGCCGTCGCTGCCGTCCCGACCTGGCGCATCGGCCGCTCCGTGAGAACCGTGCTCGACCCCCTCGGCGAAGCCGACGTCCCCGACCCGATCCCCGCGGAGATCCGCGGCGAGCGCGGGCTGCCGACGCTGCTCGAGGCGCTCCGCGCCGTGCACCTCCCGCGGGACGACGCCGAGTGGAGGCGCGGGCGCGACCGGCTGCGCTTCGAGGAGGCGCTCGTGCTGCAGACGGCCCTCGCGCGCCGCCGCGCCGCGCGCGAGGAACTCGCCGCTGTACCCCGCCCGGCCGCGGGAGAGCTGGTCGCCGCGCTCGACGAGCGCCTGCCGTTCCCGCTCACCGGGTCTCAGCGCGACGTGGGAGAGACCATCTCCAGGGACTTGGCGAGGTCGGCGCCCATGCTGCGTCTGCTCCAGGGCGACGTGGGCGCAGGCAAGACCGTGGTGGCGCTGCGTGCGATGCTCCAGGTCGTCGAGGCCGGAGGTCAGGCGGCGCTGCTGGCGCCCACCGAGGTGCTGGCGGCTCAGCACCTGCGGACGCTCGAACAGCTGCTGGGGTCGCTGGCCCACGGCGGGATGCTCGGCGGTGACGAGCGCGGCACGCGGCTCGCGCTGCTCACGGGCTCGCAGGGGTCGAAGGCGCGCCGCTCGGCGCTCGCGGACGCCGCATCCGGTGCGGCCGGCATCGTGGTCGGCACGCACGCGCTCCTCGGTGAAGGTGTGCAGTTCGCGGATCTGGGCCTCGTCGTGGTCGACGAGCAGCACCGCTTCGGGGTCGAGCAGCGCGATGCGCTGCGCGCGCGCGGCGATCACCCGCCCCACATGCTCGTGATGACCGCGACGCCGATTCCGCGCACGGTCGCGATGACCGTGTTCGGGGACCTCGAGACCTCGCTGCTGACCGACAAGCCCGCTCACCGGGCGGAGGTCACGACCCACGTGGTGCCCGCCGACAACGAGGCGTGGCTGGCGCGCGCGTGGGCCCGGGTGCGCGAGGAGGTCGATCAAGGCCGGCGCGTCTACGTGGTGTGCCCGCGCATCGACGCCGACGATGAGGCCGAGGAGGACGCCCTCGCTTCCGAGCCTCCCGAGGGCGAACTCGACCTCGCGGCTGCGGCTGCGGACCGCCCGCCGCTGGCCTCCGTCACCCAGACCGCCGCCCTGCTCGCCGAGCGGCCCGAGCTCGCGGGCGTGCGCATCGGCAGCATGCACGGCCGCCTGACCCCCGAGGCCAAGGACGCCGCGATGTCGGCGTTCGCGTCCGGCGAGGTGCCCGTGCTCGTGTCGACCACCGTGATCGAGGTGGGCGTCGATGTCCCTCAGGCGACCATGATGCTGGTGCTCGATGCCGACCGGTTCGGCATCTCGCAGCTGCACCAGCTGCGCGGCCGCGTGGGGAGGAGCGACCTCGCGAGCCTGTGCCTGCTGGTGTCACGGGCGGAGGACGGCACGGTCGCCAAGGAGCGGCTGGACGCGCTCGCGGCCACGACGGACGGCTTCGAACTGGCGGAGAAGGACGTCGAGCTGCGCCGCGAGGGCGACGTGCTCGGCTCAGCCCAGTCGGGCGGACGCAACTCGCTGCGCCTGCTGCGGGTGGTGCGGGACGCCCCGCTCATCGAGGAGACGCGCACTCTCGCCCGCGCCATCGTGGACGCCGACCCGAGCCTGAGCGAGAACCCCGCCCTCGCATCGGCCCTCGAGACCTGGCTGGGGGACGAGCGCGAGGAGTTTCTCGAGCGCGGCTGAGCCACGCGCCTACCTGCTCACTGCGCGGCGGGCAGCGCGCCGATCACCCGGTCGAGCACGTCGAGGCCCGCGGATGCGTCCTCCGGCGTGATGACGCACGGCGGCACCACGTGGATCCGATTGTCCGCGACGATGGGCAGCACGCCGCCCGCTATCAGGCCGTTCTTCACCGCCGTGACCGTCGCCGGCGCGGCCGGCTCACGGGTCTGCGCGTCCGCGATCAGCTCGACCGCCCAGAACACGCCCTTGCCGCGCACCTCGCCCACGACGTCGGGACGAGCGGCGGCCAGGGCGTCGAGGCGGGGCCGGAAGACGGACTCGCCTACGGCCTTCGCGTTGTCGACGACGCCCTCCGCCGCGAGTGCGTCGAGGCTCGCGACGATGGACGCCATCGCCAGCGGGTGGCCGGAGTAGGTGAGGCCGCCGGGGAAGACCCTGTCGGCGAAGTGCTGCTCGACCCGCGCGGAGATCATGACGCCGCCCACCGGGACGTAGCCGGAGTTGACGCCCTTGGCGAAGGTGATCAGGTCCGGCGTCGCGCCGAACGCGTCGAGCGCGAGCCACTCGCCCGAGCGGCCGAAGCCGGCCATGACCTCGTCGAGGATCATGACGATCCCGAACTCGTCGCACAGCGCGCGCACGCCGGGGAGGTAGCCGTCCGGCGGGACCAGCACACCCGCGGTGCCGGGAATGGTCTCGAGGATGATCGCCGCAATCCCGCTCGGGCCCTCGGCCTCGATGGTGCGGCGCAGGTGCCGCAGCGCCCGCTCGCACTCCTCATCCGGGGTCGTGGCGTGGAACTCGGACCGGTACAGGTACGGCGTGAAGACGTGGACGTGATCGGTCGCGTACTCGTTGGGCACGCGCCGCCAGTCCCCGGTCGCGACCACGGCGGCACCGGTGTTGCCGTGATACGAGCGGTAGCCGGAGATGACCTTGCGCCGGCCGGTGAGCTGGCGCGCCATGCGGATCGCGTTCTCGTTGGCATCAGCGCCGCCGTTGGTGAAGAAGACCCTCGTGAAGCCCTCGGGAGCGCGCTCGATCACCTTCCGGGCGGCCTCGCCGCGCACGGCGATGGCGTGCTGCGGGGCGACCGTGGTGAGCTGCTCGGCCTGCTCCTTGATGGCCTCGACGATCGCGCGGTTCCCGTAGCCGATGTTCGCGTTGATCAGCTGGCTGGAGAAGTCGAGCAGCTCGCGGCCGTCCTCGTCCCACAGGCGAGTGCCCTCGGCGCGCGCGATCGTGAGCGGCGCGAGCGCTGCCTGCGCGGACCACGAGTGGAACACGTAGGAACGGTCGTTGCTGAGCGTGTCGGTCATGGGGTCACCTCTGTCATTTCTGCGCGGATGAGCGGTGGAGGGGCGGCGGCCGTCCGCCGCCCCTCCACCCTGGTGACTGCTACTGGCCGCCCTCGGTGAGCTCGACCTCGAGGGGGGTGTACGTCCCCTCGACCTCGACGCCCTCGTCGGCGAGCTCGGCAAGCGCCGCCTCGATGTACTCGTTCGAGTATGCCGACTCCGCGGGCTCCGCGGTGATCAGGTTGAGGCCGTCCTGGTTGACCGCGGCGAGCGCGCCGGCGACCGTCTGGTCCCAGGCACCCGAGTCGATCACGCCGAAGTCGGCACCGGTCCAGATGAGCTTGTTGACCTCGTTCATCTGCCACAGCTGGTGCACGGGGCCCACCGGGTAGGCGAGCTCGGCATTGACCGCGTAGTCGTAGACGATGGTCGCGGCCTCCTCCGGGTTGTCCCGGGCGAAGATCCATCCCTGGGTGACGGCCTTGAGGAAGCGCACGGCGGCGTCCGCGTAGGCCGGGTCCTCGTCGAGTCGGGCCGTGTCAGCCCAGATCGCGTCCTGGAGCATCGCGCCGGAGGTGTCCTGGTAGGACACGACGTTGAAGTCCTCGGGCTGGTACAGCTCGCCGGTGTCCGGGTTCACGACCTCGAGGACCTGCGCCCACTCGTTGTAGGTCATCGCCTGGGCGGCGTCGACGTCGCCGTCCAGCAGGGCATTCATCGAGAAGTCCTGCGTGGTGATGGACACGGTGGTCGAGTCGAGGCCCTCGTCCGCCATGGCGGCGAAGATCTCCCACTCGTTGCCGAAGCCCCACGAGCCGATCCGCTTGCCCTCGAAGTCCGCGACGGACTCGATGCCGCTGTCCTCCCACGACACCTGGAGGGTGCCGGAGCTCTGGTAGACCTGGGCGATGTCGGTGAGCTCGACGCCGGTGGCCTCGAGGGTGCCGAGGACCTTGGGCACCCACGCGATCGCGAAGTCGACGTCACCGGCCACGAGCGCGTCCTGCGGGACGATGTCGCCGCCCGACGGCACGATCTCGACCGAGTCGAAGCCCTGCTCCTCGAAGTAGCCCTGGTCGAGCGCCACGTAGTAGCCCGCGAACTGCGCCTGAGGCAGCCACTGCAGCTGCAGGGCGACCTCCGTGAGCGGCTCGAACTCCTCGGTGGTCTCCTCCGACGTGGAGCCCTCGGTGGGCTCGTCCGCGGAGTCGCCGCTCGAGCACGCGGCGAGCGTGAGCGTGGTGAGGGCGACGGTGGACGCGGCGATCATGCCGCGTCGTGTGCTGAGTCTCATGCTGAACCTTTCTTGCTGCTGCTGTCGATGGTGCGGTGGTTCCGGTGCTGCGGGTGGTGCTGTGCCGGCTACGCCGACGATCGCCTCGACGCGAGCCGCTCGAGTAGCGACGCGACGAGGAAGAATGCGAGGCCGATGATGATGCCGCCGGCGACATAGGCCCAGGCGAGATCGGCGCGGCCGGACTTGGCGTACGTGGCGATGGCGGTGCCGATGCC